>Ga0310038_10000016_pt1 | contig 244741 bp, 216 predicted proteins | sample Sb_taG_6_FD_200461 | JGI IMG/M metagenome (GOLD analysis project Ga0310038, IMG submission 200461) | Peat soil microbial communities from Weissenstadt, Germany - Sb_50d_4_PS metaG (v2) (version 2) | ecosystem: Environmental > Terrestrial > Soil > Wetlands > Peat | place: Germany: Weissenstadt... | reverse complement strand
TGACTACGGCCACCGCGAACTTCGCTGCGGAGATCAGCGCTGCGATACCTGCAGGCTTTACCCCGTTTGGCATCCGCGACATCAACGGAGAAGTGTATGTGACATTTGCCAGCAGTACGGGTGGGAGCGGCGGTTTCGTCGAGAAATTTAAAGAGGACGGCACGCCAGTGACGCCCGGGCACCCTTTACTCTCGGGAGGGCCCCTGAACCAGCCCTGGGGAATTGCCGCGGCGTCGAGGAACTTCGGACAGTTCAGCAATACGCTGCTGATCTCGAACAATACAAACAGCGGCACCATCAATGCCTTCGATGCGGTGACCGGTCAGTTCGTTGGAATCATGAAGGATAAGACCGGCAAGGCCATTGTGATCGATCAGCTTTGGGGAATTGATTTCGGTGATGGCTTAAAGGGGGGCAAGAACGGCGGGACGAACGAAATGTTCTTTACTGCGGGTCCCGCCAACAACCTGGCCGGGACGTTCGGAGTGATTGTGCCGGATTAATTGATTCGCTTGCGCGAGAACTTTTTGGCGAAGGCCGCCCGTAAGGGCGGCCTTCATATTTTGCGAGCGGCGCACAATAAGTGACGCTCTTGTGCTTTTTGACGACGATTAGGGCTGTATCACGGAATTGGATCGTGCGACGGCTGCACGAACGAGTGCAGACTTGTCTCCAGAGCTTTCTTTCTCGCTTCAGGAAGTTCGATGAAGCGGAAGGGTTGCAGCCAGCCCTGAGTCGCCCACATTGGAAACATGATCTCAGCCCGTTCGCGAATGGTGGTGTCGCCCAGATGGAAGATCAACTCGACTTTCAACTTTTCGTCGAGGGGCTTCTCCACGTTCATCAGGCCGCCGGTGGTGGAGAGCTGATGCAGTTTGGCCCGAACCTGGCGCTGATTGGGAAGACGAATCAGGATCAGGACGGAACCGCGCAGCTTGACGCGAAACGGGCGGACCTGTTGATCGTGCGCCTTGCTGGAAGATGGAGCCGGGGCTGCTGCCGAAGTCTGCGACATGGCCTCTAAATTATGACACCTCGCCAAATGAAGTACGAAGTTACGAAAGCAGCAAACCGTCTCACCTGATGCGACTCGCGTGAGCAAAATCTGATAGTTGTCACTCAGAGACGATTATTTTCGCCCGGGATGCGCCTCGCCATGAGCAGAGAAGAGATTGTACGGCCAAACATCTTTGTTCTTGGCGGCAGGCTTGACCTCGGGGCTCGCGGAGGCCGCGCCGAGAGAGGCGGTGCAATTCCAATCTTCCGGCGGGTCGGCGATTCCCCAGATATTTCCAGGATTGTAGAGCGAGATTCCAATAAGAAAATATTTCCCGTCGTTGCCAAGAGGCAGGCAATTCGCTACGCGGCCAGAGGCGCCTGCTCCTCCAGGCAAATCGCTTAGCAGCACCGGGGTTTCAAGGGGCAACGGCTGCGATGCCTGGAAGCCACAGCCTTGCGGGCTCACAACCAAGGCAACGCACCTCGCCGAGAACGGATGCCGGCGATCCATGCTGGTCACGGTAACCGGAATCTCAACACGCAACCGCGTGCTGCGTCGCGTGGACTTGGTTGTGAGTATTTCCATTGCGGATCATGACTTGACTGTCTTCATCAGTTTGACAGAAACGACGTCGCATGCGTGCATTAGAACGAGCAAATCGGGATGACGGAAGTAACTTTCAGTTCTGCGGACCGGAGAAATGGCACGTTTCATCCCAGTCGAGGGCCCATGCGTGGCCCTGTTAAGATGGGCTCGACATCGGCGAAAAACAGACAGTGAATCGAGAAATTCCCTCACGTGTGGACGATCCTAGTCCGACCGCTTCAGTTGAGTGGAGGCTTTTGCTGGCGGGCAGCTCGGTTGATGCAGGCGAAAGCGATGTCGTCCGCGCGCGTATGCACGAGCTACAAGAAGCTGGAAGGTTCGATTGGGGACTGGCGCTGCGACTGGCTGAAGATCATGGTACGTCTTCGCTGCTGTATCAAAATCTTGCGTCTTTGGGCGAGGGAGTTCCTGCGGCTGTTCTCGCATCGCTGCGGCAGCGTTATGAGACGAATGTGCGCAAGTCGCTGTTTATGGCGCGCGAATTGATGCGAATTCTGGATTGCACTGATTCGCTCGGCGTCGAAGTAATTCCCTACAAGGGCATCGTGCTTTCGGAGATTTACTACGGAAATATCGCGCTACGGCAATCGGGCGACATCGATCTGGTCGTCCGCAAGCGGGATGTGGCGCGCATCAAAAGCGCCGTTTGCGATCTTGGATACGCGCCCCGCTTCACGATTCCTGAAGACGCCGAGGAGGACTATATCGAATCCGGATATGAGTGGACCTTCGACAGTGCTGCCGGGAAAAATCTGTTGGAGCTGCAATGGGCGCTGCAGCCGCGCTTCTACTCTGTTGACTTTGACATGGATGGATTGTTCGACCGCGCGGCGAACACGATGGTTGCAGGGCGCCGGGTAAAGACTCTTTCTTCCGAAGATCTGTTGCTGGTGCTAGCCGTTCATGCTGCAAAACATCTGTGGGGACGGTTGATCTGGCTATGCGATATCGCACAAATTCTGAAGCGGGGAAACTTGAATTGGGATTTTGTGCAGGCGCGAGCGCGGGAATTCGGTATCGAGCGAATTCTTCACGTTACTTTGCTGCTGACCAACCGTTTTCTGACAACGAAGATTCCGCCGGCTATAGAAAGGGCGACTCGCGAAGATCGTGGTGCGCGAGCCTTCGCCGATGAGATCGAGGCGGCCGTTGCGAATGGAGTGTCGTACGAGGAGCAGAAGATATCGTATTTTCGTCTCATGATGCGGCTGCGCGAGCGGCGAGTAGATCGATTACGATTCTTGACCAGGTTGACCTTTACGCCGGGGCCCGGCGAATGGGAAGCGGTGCACCTTCCGAAATTATTATTCCCTCTGTATCGGGTGGTACGGATGGCGCGGTTGGCGACGCGGTGGGCGAAGAATTAGGGTGCTGGCACTCCCATGCGCCACCAGGGATTGGGCAGCCGCAGTCGTGGTGGTCCAAAAGTGGCAGCCCCCAGCGGAAAAAACGCCGGAAGCATGGTGTGCGACTAGGATCTATTCGTTCCTGGAAGAGCTTGAGCTGGCATCAAGATCCGAACTTGGGGCGGGAGTGGCGTGACGTGTGTAATCATTGAACGCGTCCGCGATGGGAACCAGCGATCCCGAAGCCTAAGTACCGGCTGCTCGATAAAAACAGCCATAGCGATACCCACAATAATGCTGAGCGCCACGCAGAACAGCCACTGCCACTCTTGCATTGCTGGACTCCACGTTACCGGACTGCCAGTTGCGATGCACCTGGTTCGAAAGCAGGGTCGAAGGTAGTAGATAATTATCCAGTGCCACAGGTATATCGAGTACGAATAGAATCCGATGCGCGCGAGCAGGTTGACCGGCAGCGCCAACGGGTGTCTCGATTCGAAAGGTACATGGATAGCCCATGTGATTATGCAGGCGAAACCGAGGAATGTGCAAGTGAGTCCCCACGTATACATGTGCCAATACTCAATCTGCATGAAGTAGATTGGAGTGAGTAGTACGCCGCCAGCAACCAGGAGTGGCCAACGCGCGACGCGAGCGAGAAACTGCGGCTTGAAGTGAAACAAGTACCCGATCACCACGCCGCAAAACAGGCCGTCCATCCGGAGGTGTGTCGGGAGCAAGTAGGTATACACATCGCCATAGTGCGTCGGTTTTGCCGTTATGCGAAGCCATAGCGAACCGATTGCGATTAGCAGAAAGACGACTGGAATCGGCGCGAACGGGTCTCTTTTCCCAGCGCGTAGTTTTATCAACACCAGCAGGAACAGAGGCAGTACAAAGTAGAAGTGCTCTTCGACCGCCAATGACCACGCATGGCCCGATAGACCTTGGAAGTAGCTGGATAGGAATGTTATATCGATTAAGACCAGACGCACCGGAGATTTGACATCGGGCCTATTGGCGAACACTACCAAATACGTGACCGTTTGGACCAGTGTGCAAATGTAAAAGGCCGGATAGATTTTCATGCCCCGACGCAACCAAAACGTCTTGAGATTAATGTCTCCGAACCGTTTGTATTCTTGGAAGAGAAGACCCGAGATCAGAAAGCCGCTAAGTACAAAAAACAGATCGACCCCAGACCAGCCAACCTGAGTCCATAATTCCGAAACGTTGGTGTGCCTACCGAGCACTAAGAGAATAGCGACGGCGCGCAGTGCGTCGAGCACTTTGCTGCGGTCGCCATTCTTAGGTCGCGGTTCGGAAATGGAAGAGGTCCTCACCAGGTGACCGAATCGTATTGCGCCAGGGGGACTGGAAACAGATAACTAACGTCATCTTACTGGCTACGCCGATGGCTACTGGGGGCTGGCCCACCCATGCGCTACCACGAATCAGGCGGCCGTTGCGAATGGACTGTCGTACGAGGAGCAGAAGATATCGCATTTTCGACTCATGATGCGGCTGCGCGAACGGCGAGTAGATCGATTGCGATTTTTGACCAGGTTGACCTTTACGCCGGGGCCCGGCGAATGGAAAGCGGTGCACCTTCCGAAATTATTATTCCCTCTGTATCGGGTGGTACGGATGGCGCGGTTGGCGACGCGGTGGGCGAAGAATTAGCTCCGACGAATTAGCTCTGGAGGATCAGCCCTGGACGATCAGCGGCGAGCATTCGCCCGCGCTTGCCGAATGCCGGCCGTTAGACCGTCCTCAATCTGGCGTCGAGCATTTCCGCAACCGCAGGCGGCCGCACAGCGATGATCAACATGTCCGCGGTTGCGATTGCAGCTTGGAGGTCAGGCTCGACTGCAACTCCGAAATCTCGCTCCAGCGCCCGTAGCTTCTTGGGGTTGCGATCGTGAACCACGATCTCCTCCGGATATTCCGCGCGGTGCAGTCCCGCGACTAGGGCGCTGGTGATGCGCCCTCCGCCTATGAAGACAATGGCGCTCACCGGCTGGCCAAACCTCCAGCGATTTCGCCGCCGTCCATGGTGAAGACTTGGCCGGTAGCGTAAGCTGCGTCCTCGGAGGCGAGAAACGCGAAGAGAGCCGCTATTTCTTCTGGTTTTGCGTGGCGGCGAAGCGGAATTTTCTCGTTGACATTATCGAGCATCGAATCCGTATACTCGGCGCGCTGCATGGGAGTGAGCACATAGCCCGGAGCAACAGCGCAAACGCGAATCCTGGGCGCGAGTTCGAGCGCCATGGTTTTGGTTAGCTCGATTACCCCCGCTTTGGTCGCGTTGTAATCGGCGTAGTACGGTTGTCCGACCATGCCGTTGGTGGAGGCGGTTTGCAGAATCACTCCGCTGCCGGATTCAGCTTTGTAACGTTCCCACATATAACGCGCGGCGGTCTGCGCCACGTAGAAAACTCCGGTGAGATTTATGGCGATCACTTTGTCCCATTCTTCGGGAGTGATGTCGAGAAAGTTGTGGCGGATGCTGATGCCGGCGTTGTTGATGAGCACGTCGACTCCGTCCATTACGCGGACGGCGTCAGCAAGGGCAGCTTCCACCTGCATCAGGTCGGTGACGTCGGCGATGATGGCCTCGGAAATTCCCGGCATTTGCTGACGAATGGCTTCGCACGCTTTGGCATCGCGGTCGAAAATGCAGACGCGCGAGCCTTCTTCCAGAAAGCGCGCAGCGGTGGCTGCGCCGATTCCGCTGGCGCCTCCGGTGATTAGGATTCGTTTGTCTTTCAGGCCGCGCATGGCAGTGTCCAATGGTCGCGGTCAGTGATGAGCCGTTGAATTCTATTTGGGCCGAAGGGCATCTTAAGTTTGTGACTCAGATCAATGTAGAGCAAAATCCTCGGCCTGGTCCAGCGAGGCCTGATCCATCGGAGCACGGTCCAACAGAGCGAGCCGATTCGCCGCCTCACGAGGGGACGACGGACATAAAACCTGCTCACGTGTGGCTGATGGCTTTCAGCGTGGGCGCGGTTGTGGCCAACATCTACTATATCCAGCCCCTGCTATCCATCATTGCGGCGAACTTTCGAATTTCCGTGTCGCAGGTGGGGGCGGTTGCCATGCTGACACAGTTTGGCGGCGCGGTCGGCATGCTCATTTTCGTTCCGCTGGGCGATACCAAAGAACGGCGGCGGCTGATTGTGTCGCTGCTAGTGGCGGAGTGTATTTGCCTGGCGCTGTTGGCGAGCGCGCAGAATTTGCCGTGGCTGGCGCTGGCGAGTTTCGGCGTTGGAGTTACGACGGCGACGGTTCACGTGATCGTGCCCTTCGCGACCCATCTGGCTTCGCCTGCTCGGAGGGGCGCGACCGTGGGAGCGGTTCTTGCCGGGCTTCTGTTTGGGATCCTGCTGGCGCGATCGTTCAGCGGGCTATTAGGCGCGTGGCTGGGATGGCGCGCCATCTATTGGGTGGGATCGGCGCTCATGTTGTTGCTGGCGATTCTGGTTCGCTCCTGCCTTCCGGCCAGCCAGCCGGAGCTGCAACTGTCGTGGTTTAGCTTGGTCCGCTCGGCCTTTGGACTGATCCGCAGTCAGCCAGTGCTCCGCGAGTCGGCTGCCCTCGGCGCGATCTTTTTCTGTTCATTCAGCGCATTTTGGACGACCCTGGTGTTCTTCCTGGAGACCTCACCGTATCACTATGGAAGTGCTGTCGCTGGCTTATTCGGCTTGGTCGGGGCGGTGGGCGCCGTGTGCGCGCCCGTTATCGGACGTCTGGCAGACCGGTATGGAGCTAGGCGAAATGTTCTCGTCGCGCTGCTGGTGACGCTGTTTTCGTTTGTAGTTCTTTACTTTTTCGGCAAACACATGACCGGCCTGATTGCGGGAGTAATCCTGCTCGACATCGGCGTGCAATCCGGGCACGTCTCAAATCAGACGAGAATTTATGGGCTGTTGCCGGAGGCTCGAAGCCGGATGAACATGGTTTACATGGTTTGCTATTTCACCGCTGGGGCGGCGGGGTCGTACATGGGATCGCTGCTTTGGCAACACTTCCGGTGGGCGGGAGTGTGCGGCCTTGGATCATTCTTGCTTGTTACGGGCTGTGTCATTCATGCCTCTACAGGGAGGAAGCAGGTTGTTGTTCTTGCGGGGGCCGGAACTTAGTTGCGCGGGAGGAATCAGCTTCTGATTCGTGTGGGGACAGCCGCCCTCGGCTGTCCATGCCGAGCGGAGCTCGGCTCGGGTTTCCTCGCCAGAAAGGTGAGCCCGCTTCACGTGTGCCATCGCTGCGACTCCGGTCGGAATGACAAGCGATATTCTTAGATAGGTTTGCCGCGGAAGAAATAGATCAACTCGATGATCAGGATAATGACCACCATCAATTCGAGGACGAAAGCACGGCTTTGATTGAATTGGTCCACCATGAAGCGGTAGAGCTCTTCGGCGGTGTCCAGTTTTTGCTGAACCAGATCCTTATAGTCGGGCACGCCGACTCTTGACGCGGCCAGTTTGTATAGTCGTGCGGAGAACATGTCGCTGAGAAACTTGATGGCGTTGTCGGCGCGCTCCGTGAGTTCGCTCACGTCAAGCAAAACGGTATGGAGTTTCGAGGCGGCACCAGCTGTGCGCCACCGATACCAGAGGCCGTGGCCCCCGCGATCGAGGAAGGCGTAGACCTTTTCCAGTTGCCGCGTGAGCAGTTCGTCGTAGTGGCGGAACTCGAGCAACTGCGAGTTGGCATATTGAAGGAGCTGAATGGCAGTTTCAGCGCCCACCGGGCTGTCGTAGATGAAAGCGGCGTTCCATCCGATCACGGCAAGGTCGTTGGGGTAGTAGGAGATGCGCGATTGCAGAATCTCCTGGCGTTCGCCATCGGAGAGCGGCTGGGTCTCGCCGCGCACCACCCGAGAGATAGAGTCGCCGTGAGTTGTGAGGAGATCGGCGGCGGAGGGTGAGCCGGCAATCTCACGCAAGTGGAAAATGAAATAGTCTTCCTTCAGCCATTCGGTGGTATAAGGCTTGACCAGAGCTGGAGCGGCGCGCTCAAGTTTCTGCTTGACGATACGAGTGGCGAGGGCTTCGAAGTTCGTGTCCCAAACCCAGCGGCTGGAAAGTTGGACCAGCTTGTCCCAGTCACCGGAGAAGGGAACCTCGAAGACTACGCTCACCACGCCGTAGTCGAAGTACTTGATGTCGCCCTGCAGGTGCTCGCCGCTTTCGAGAATCAGGGGTTCGAGGGCCTCCTCGACCGGAGGACGCTGGTAACGGACGTATCCGGGGGCGAGATGTTTGAAGCTGGCATCGGCGGTGCGTGCGCCGAGGATTTGGCGAAGCTGGTCGAGGCGAATCTCCTCGCAAACGTCGAACTGAATCAACACCAGCACCGAGCCGCAGAGGGGAGCGTCCAGGGGCTTCGCCGCTACGAGGGTGGGTAACGCCTCTGTAGGGACTTTGCCGATGACTGGCGCGGTGATTGTGGTTTCACGATCCATGCTCGAGGGCGAACGTGAAGGAAGAAATAGCAGATTCCTCCTCTACGCTTGCCCCTCCTTCGGAAGGACAAGGTCCGGTCGGAATGACAGGCTTGTTTAATGATGACCGTGCTAGCTCGGACGGACCATCGAAATACATTTCTTATTGTCCCAGAAGTAAAGCAATCTGGCGAGGGGCAGATGTGAATTTCTGGCTACCAATTCCAGTAAGCCAAGCAGAATCAATGATTTCTGGTGAATCGCCACAATAGAGCTGCGCCTGCCGCTAAGGCTGCTAATCCGAGCCCCGCGCGTTTCATGGAGCGGAAGACTTCTGCCTCGCGACGACGGGTGCTAAGGAGTTCGGGATAAGAGTGGATCTCGGGCCAGCCATGTGAGTTCAGCGCCATCTGTAGCACTTCGGCCAGGTGCAGGGCGTGGCGGCGCGAGCCTTGGGCGATCTGTTCGCGGCAACTGAATCCGTCGGCGATGATGAACCAGTCTGCTGGCGCTTGCCGGACGGCGGGCATGAGTTCGAGTTCGCCGATGGCGATTGAAATATCGTATTTATCTCTATCCCGTTCGAAGCCGAAGGAGCCGGCCATGCCACAGCACCCTGGGGCGAGAGATTGGAAATCAATGCCGAGGCGGCGCAGGACGGCCTCTTCGGACGTCATTTTCATAATCGATTTGTGATGGCAGTGACCGTGGAGGAGTGCTTTGCGGTCGAGGCGCGGCAGGGGAAAATCCTTGGCGTGGATTTCGAGAAATTCACTGAGCAGGAATGTCTGGCGCGAGAGGGCCTGAGCTCGTTGGTCGTGGGGGAACAGATTGACGAGTTCGTCGCGGAAAACGGCGACGCAACTGGGTTCGAGGCCGACAATGGGAATTCCCGCTTCAATTTGCGGCGATAGTGTGTCGAGGATTTGGAGCAGGAGGGCTTGGGCGCGGTCGAGCATGCCGTGGTCGTAGAGTGGGCGTCCGCAGCAAAGGTTGGCTTTTGGGACGAAAACCTGGAAGCCGGCCGCTTCGAGGACAGCGACGGCAGCTTTGGCGGTCGCCGGCAGGAAGTAGTTATTGAAAGTGTCGGGCCAGAGCAGGACGGGCGTTCCCTCAGGGGCTAAAGCCCGCGCTGAAAGGGGAGGGTTAATCGCAGCGCTGGAAGCGCTGCGCCACCCAAAACCATTTTTTCGAGTGCGCCGCGCGGTCCGCGTGCGATGGAACCAGCTTTTGAAAGTTTCCGGAGCGAAGGCTGGAATGGAGCGCTGGGCGGGGATTCCGGCGACAATCTTTGAAATATCGCGCAGCAGCGGAAGTTGCGTGGTTAAGTTGACAAGCCCAGGGGCGTGCGATGCGACACGAGCCCAGAGGTCGATGTTGCCGAAGGCGTAGGCGCTGCGCGGGCGCGCTCGGCCTTCGTAGTAGTGAGAAAGGAATTCGGCTTTGTAGGTGGCAACGTCGATGCCAACCGGGCAGTCGCTCTTGCATCCCTTGCAGGCAAGGCAGAGGTCGAGAGCTTCTTTCACTTCTTCACTGCGCCAGCGGTCGCGAATGATTTCACCTTGCGTCATCTCCCAAAGCAGGTGAGCGCGTCCCCGCGGGGAATGCTCTTCTTCGTGCGTGGCGCGGTAGCTGGGACACATCAGGCCGCCTTCTTCGCGGCGGCACTTGCCTACACCAACGCAGCGCAGCGTGGCTTCGGCGAGGCTGCCGTGGTCGGCGGCGAATTTGAAATTTGTCCTTGGTTCCCAGGGAGAATAATTCGCGCCCAACCGGAGATTCTCGTCGAGCTTGTATGGCTCGATCAGCTTGCCGGGATTCATCTTCCATGCGGGATCCCAGGCCGCCTTGAATTCGCGGAAGGCCTGCACTAACTCGGGACCAAACATCTTCGGAAGCAACTCGCCGCGGGATTGACCGTCGCCGTGCTCGCCTGAGATTGAGCCGCCGTAGCTGACGACGAGGTCGGCGGCTTCCTCCATGAATTTGCGGAACTTGGCGATGCCGGCTTTCGATTGCAGATCGAAGTTGATGCGAGTATGTACACAGCCGTGGCCAAAGTGGCCGTAGAGCGAGCCTTTGTAGCCGTAGGCGGCGAACATCTTGCGGAGATCGCGAAGGTAGCCGCCAAGTTTTTCGGGGGCGACGGCAGCATCCTCCCATCCCTCCCAACTGGGCGATTCTCCAGCCACGTGCGAGGTTGCACCAAGAGCCGATTCGCGCACGTCCCAGACGCGCTTGATTTGTTGCTTATCGGTGTATAGACGCATCGCAGGGGGAGTGGGACTGCTGCCCAGCGACTGCATCAGACCGCGGGCCTGGGATTCGGCCTCCAGCGCGGCTTCCGCGCCAAATTCAACCATCAGCCATCCGGCGCCTTCGGGCAATAGCGCGAGGCCTTCGGAGTTGATTCCTTTGATCCGAGTGTAGCCGACCAGAAGATCGTCGAAGCCTTCAAGCCCGATGGGTTTGTGCGTCATGATCTCGGGCACATGATCGGCGCACTGATAAATGTCGGGATAGGCGATAACCAGCAGCACGCGTTCCGGTGGGCTCTTCACCAGCCGGCAGGTTGCTTCGAGAATCGTTACGCACGTACCTTCCGAGCCGACAAGCGCGCGGGCTACGTGGAAGCCGTTCTCGGGCAGAAGATAGTTCAGGTTGTAGCCGGAGACGCGGCGTGGAATGTTCGGGAAGCGCTGGCGGACGAGAGTGCCGTAGGCGGCGGCAATGGCCTGCAACTTGGTATAAATTTCGCCACCTCGACCGCCAGCTGCACAGATGCTTTCAAATTCCGCGCCGGAAGTGGCTCCGACTTTCATGCGCGTGCCGTCATAGGTGAGGACTTCGAGTGACTCAATGTTGTCATCGGTCTTGCCCGCCATCACAGAATGGACGCCGCAGGAGTTGTTGCCAATCATGCCGCCGAGGGTGCAGCGGTCGTGCGTAGCAGGATCAGGCGCGAAGGTCAGGTGATGTTTTTCGGCGGCGGCGCGAAGACTATCGAGAACCACGCCGGGCTCTACGCGGGCGATTTGGCGCGCCGGATCGATTTCGAGAATCTTCGCCATGTACCTGGAAAAATCGAGGATGACGGCGACGTTGCAGCATTGACCCGCGAGAGAGGTGCCGCCTCCACGACAGAGCAGAGGGGCACCGAACTCGCGGCAGAGGGCGACTGTGGCGATAACATCATCGACATCGCAAGGCAGCACGACACCGATGGGAACCTGGCGGTAGTTGGACCCGTCGGTGGCATAGAGAGCGCGGGCGCCAGGGTCAAAACGGACGTCACCGCGAATCTGGGCGCACAGCTTTTCCGCCAGGTCGACTGCATCCACCGACGCCGACCTTGCAGCGTGTGCGATTTCTGTGAAGGGGTTGGGCATGCGGCGCGAGTATACCGCAGACTAGAAGTTTTTTAGTTTTTTCTGTGATTCAAAGCCAGATGAAACCCTGTTCTTTCGTTGGCTTAATGCGGCGCAAAGCGCCGCTGCTCCACATCCTGAGATGGCATTAGCTCCACAGGCGGGTGGCGTAGTCCGACATGGTCAGACCCAACAACAGGAGAAGGAAGAACAGTGCGGCGATCACTACCAGCTTGGTCAGCTTTTCGCTGGCATGCCAGACGTGCATGAAGAAGAGAGCGACCAGAGTCGCTTTAATGGTCGCGATGCCGAGGGCGACGGCGGCGTTGTAGGGCGCTAAATCCAGAGTCGCAGCATAGACGGTGAGGCCGGTGCCGGCCAGCAGCGCGATCCAAACTGCAAAATACATTTTCAATGGCGACGATGTTGAATGTGCTGACATGCAAACCTCACGGATGCCGGTCGATCAGGTAGAGCAACGGAAACAGGTAAATCCAGACGATGTCGACGAAGTGCCAATACAGGCCGCCGATTTCAACTGGCGTGTGCCACTCCGGGGTGAAGCGTCCCTTCCAAGCCGTATATAAAAGCCACGTAAAGACACCCAGGCCAATGATCATATGCAGCGCGTGCAGCCCCGTCATGACGAAGTAGAGCGAGAAAAAGATCTGCGCGTGCCGCGGGTTGGCATACTCGCCGGGACGCCCGGGGATGGGAACGTTATTGAAGCTAAAGGAAGCGCCGGGAACGTGATGTTCTTCGAATTTGTCCGTGTACTCGATGCCTTTGATACCGAGAAAAGCGAGACCGAGGAGCATCGTGACGACGAGGCTGACAATCAGCAGAGTGCGGCGGGCGGTCTGCGCAGCCCACACCGCGAGTACTACCGTCAAACTGCTACAGATTAGAACAGCAGTGTTGGTGGCGCCAAGCCCCATGTTGATGGTTTTGCTGGCGGCGGCGAAGTCTCCGAAATACCAGCGGCGGTAAATCAGGTAGGCGCAGAAAAGTCCGCCAAAAAACATCACCTCCGTCGCGAGGAAGACCCACATGCCGAGGCTGGAGGCATCGCGCTGCTGCTCCGCATCGGCGAAGTGATGCAACAGCTCCGGATGATGCTCTTCTTCGTGGTGAAGTCCGACCAGGGTGCTATCGGGCAACGGGAACCTCCTGGGTGTGCGGCGGCGCGTCTAGCTCCTCATAGTTGTAGGCTTCCCAGGTCACGACGGGCTCTTCGTCAAAATTAAACGTCGGCGGCGGAGAAGCGGTTTTCCATTCGAGCCCGGCGGCATTCCACGGATTGTCCGATGCCGGCTTGCCATAGCGCATCGACCACAGGAAATAAACCATGGGCAGAAGATATCCGACCCCAAGAACCGTGGCGCCTGCCGTAGAGAGAACATTCAGTACCTGAAATTCAGGCATGTGGCTGTAATCGTAGTAACGGCGCGGCATGCCCATATAGCCGAGCAGGAATTGCGGGAAGAACGTGAGGTTGAAGCCGATGAAGACGATCAGGGCCGCCAGCCGCGCCCAGCCCTCGGGATAGAGGCGGCCGGAAATTTTTGGCCACCAGAAATGCATGCCGCCGAGGTAGCCCATGACCGCGCCTCCGACCATAATGTAATGGAAGTGGGCGACGACGAAGTACGTGTCAGTGACGTGGACGTTAATGCCAAGAGCGGACAGAAATAGCCCGGTCAGGCCGCCGATGGTGAACAGTCCCAGAAAGCCGAACGCGTAAAGCATGGGCGCATCGTAGTGGATGGATCCCTTGTAAAGCGTGGCCGTCCAGTTGAAGACCTTAATGGCTGACGGCAATGCCACAGCGTAGCTCAAGAAGGAAAACACGAGAGCCGAGTAGACAGAAATCCCGGCAACAAACATGTGATGGGCCCAGACCAGGAATCCGAAGACGGCAATGGCGATGGAGGAAAAGGCTACGAAGTGGTAGCCGAAGATGCGCTTGCGCGAGAAGCAGGCGATGATTTCGGTGATGACCCCCATCGACGGCAAAATCATGATGTAAACGGCGGGATGGGAATAGAACCAGAATAGATGTTGAAACAGTACCGGATCGCCGCCGAGTTTGGGATCGAAGATGCCAAGGTGCAGAGCGCGTTCCGCCGCGACCAACACGATGGTGACGGCTACGACTGGCGTGCCTAGGAGTTGAATGATGCTGGTGGCGTAGTGAGCCCAGATGAACAAAGGCAGGCGCGACCACGTCATGCCCGGACAGCGCATACGATGAATGGTGACCACGAAATTCAGGCCGGTGAGGATAGAAGAAAATCCCGCGACAAAGATTGCAAGTCCCGCTTCGACGATTTTCGTGTTGGTGAAATTTGTGCTGAAGGGTGCGTAGAACGTCCAGCCAGTATCGACGCCGCCGGTCAGCATGCAGTGCAGCATCATGACGCCGCCGATGATGTAAAGATACCAGCTCAGCAGGTTGATGCGGGGGAAGGCCAGATCTTTCGCGCCGATCATCATGGGCACGAGGAAGTTTCCAAGCGTGGCAGGAATGGAAGGAATGAGGAAAAAGAAAATCATGACCATTCCATGCATGGTGAAAAGCTTGTTGTAGGTATCGGCCTGAACCAGGTCGCCGGCGGGCGTCAGCAGTTCGAGGCGGATGAGCAGAGCGAAGAAACCACCGATGAAAAAGAAGAACGTGATGGAAAGAAGATAGAGAAGCGCGATGCGCTTGTGGTCGGTCGTGAGCAGCCAGGACCACACTCCGTACTTTGCGTTCAAGTAGTTTTCGCGCTCGGCGACTGGGGATTGAGGGATTGCGATTTCCATACTCATTGCACCTGACTTCTGTTCGGTTGAGCCGCCTCGGGTCGAACCGAATCAGCTTGAGCTTTTTCCGGAACTCTTTCCGGAACTTCCGGAATGGCGGTGCTGGCGCTGGTTTTGGCGCCATCCGCCGGTTTCGTTGTCGAAATGGCCTTGATGTAGGCGACCAGAGCATTGACCTGTTCTTCGGTGACCAATCCCTGAAAGGTGGGCATGATGGGCTGGAATCCCTTTACCCGCTTTGCGCCCGGGTCGAGGATGCATTCCCGAAGATAGTTCTCGTCGGCGGTGACCATGCGTCCATCCTCGAGTTGAACCGGATGGCCGAAAACTCCCTGCAGGTTGGGACCGCGACCCTGCGTGTCTGGGCGATGGCAGGTGGCACATCCGAGCTCGGCGAAGATCTTCTCCCCACTCGCTGAGAGCGGACCGGTCGAGCCACCATTCATCCACGCTTCGTATTGAGCCGGTTCCTGGACTACGATGGAGCCGACCATGCCGGAGTGCTGCGTGCCGCAGTATTCAGCGCAAAACAAGTGATAGACGCCGGGTTTGGTGGCGCGGAACCACTCCACTGTGTAGCGGCCGGGCAGTACGTCCTGCTTGATGCGGAATGCCGGAATGTAGAAGCTGTGGATCACGTCCTGCGAGGTCATGATCAATTTAACGTCGCGACCGACGGGAACGTGGAGTTCATTGATCTCGCGCTGACCTTCGGCGTGTTCCACTTTCCACATCCATTGCTTTGCCACAACGTACACTTCGGTCGCGTCAGCGGGTGGAGTGCGCTCTTTGAAGTACACCAGCGCTCCCCAGGCAAAGATCACCATGAAGATGAGGAAGGGGATGGTGCTCCAGGTGATTTCGAGCGCGTTAGAGCCTTCAATCTGTTCGGCGAGAACGCCGGGGCGGTGCCGGTAGCGGGCGGCGAAAAAGATTACGAAGAAGCAGACTAGCAGGGCCATCATCCCCGTCACGACGAGCAGGAAAATGTAAAGCGCGTCCACGCGGTGAGCCAGGGTGGAGGCCTGCTGCGGCCATAATGGAAAATTATTGAGCATACCGTGTCTTCGTTGTGCTCTTCCTCGTTAAGACTTTCCGGGTCGCCGAGCGGTCGAGCCGCCACAAAATGAAAATTAATCCGCCGATAAACAGAATGGTCGCAGCGGCTGCCAGGCGCAGAATGTTCGCAACCATCGCGCCATATTTTCCGGTCTCGGGGTCGTAGTGATAGCAGTAAAGCAGCACTGCATCGACTGTGTTTCCGATCTTATTTTGCGAAGCCTCAACCAGACCCATGCGCAAATCCTTGGGCGGAAAATCTACGCCATAGAAATAGCGCGAGATGCGGCCCTGGGGCGTGAGCACCATGATCGCCGTGGCGTGCGCATACTGATTGCTCCTGGCATCGTATTTGTACTGGAACCCCACGGCGTTGGTGAGCGCATTGATCGACTCCGGCTGGCCGGTTAGGAAATGCCACCCCGCGGCGGCATTGGGGCGTCCGTAACGTTCTACATAATCTTTCTTCTTGGCCGCTGCCATCTCCGGAGTTTCACGCGGATCAAAGCTCACAGTGATGACGCCGAACTCTTTGCCCACGTCGAATTTCACCAGGCGCATGGCGCTGGCGAGTCCGGCCAGAGCTTCGCCGCATAGCATAGTGCAGTTGTAGTAAACCAGGTTCAGGATGAGAGGTTTGCGGCCGAAGTAATCGCCAAGTCTTACGGACTTACCGGTCTCGTCGCGAAAGATGAGATCAGGCGGGATCTGAGCGTCGAGATGCTGTTCGATGCCCACGTTTTCGAGACGTGGAGGGCGCGTGTTCGCGGGAGGTGACATTACGCCACTGTTTATTTGCGCAGTAGCAGAAAGCGCGAATAGGGCCACAGTTATCGCAAGGCGCGCGACGTAAGTCGAATTGTTTTTCTTGCAGCTCACTGCATTTCACCCTTCTTGCCAGCTGCGGTCATGTTTGGTTCTTTCCTGTTTGCTCCAGACGCTGTGGCAGCGTTATCGATGGCCCCGCTTTGTGGGCGCACCGGTAGTCCGCGTTCCACAATTAAATCCATAGCGCGCTCGATGGGGATGTGAATCGTACCCGCCTTTTCGTCCACCCAGCCGTAGCTGTAGAGCGTCTTCTCTTCGTTTAGAAGGATGCCGTTCAGTTGGCCGCGTTCATCTTCCTCGAGTTTTGGGCTGGGGAAAGAAGTTTGGGGATATCCAGGGGCAATGTGCCGCGTATCCGCGGGGACGTTGGTGATCAGCGGATTTACTGGAGGCTGTCCTGCCTTCTCGCGTTGGTCGAGATAGGCATAGAGACCTCTGAGTCCGAAGAGGCACAGGATGGTCGCCACGCCAAGCGTCAAGAGAAAATAGAGGATGCCGGAGGGCGCAAGGTCCTGGCGCTCGTAGTCTCCGTGGCTCGGAGTCGCGTGTTTGGTGTCGTCAGTCATTCTGCTTGCGTTTCCTAAATTAAGAAGCGTTCTTCGGCCGCTGAAGCCGCGCAAGAAATGCGTCCGGCACGGCACGACTGAACGTCGCGTCCTTCCCAAAACCAGTCGGCGAAATACTTCTCTAAGTCGCTCATGGCGTTCCCTGCGAATGAATGTGATGTTCAGGCTGTAGAACCTCGTGGGCGTCCTGGTCATATGCCGGGATCAGCGGCAGTGAAGCCAGGTTGCCGAAGAAATACCACAGCCAGATTCCGCCGATGGCGATGGGCACAACGATATCGGCCGTGGTCACTGTGAAAGTCTTCGAAAAGTTCGGCTCGATGATCCAAAACAAGTCAACGTACCGCATCAGTATCACCCAGACCGCGAGCCAAACCAGTTTTCGAATATCGCGCTTGAAGGGGCGCGAAAGCAGCGTCGCAAACGGAGCGGCGAAGCCAAAAACAACGAGAACCAGTGCGACCGATCCCCAGCCCCCACTCAGCCGCTTCAAATAAAAAGTGATTTCCGAGGGCAGGTTGCCGGCCCAAATGATGAGCCACTGCGAGAACGAAAAATATGCCCAGACCATGATGAAAGTCAGCATCCACTTGCCATGGTCGTGCACGAAATCGGGCTTCAACATCTCCGACATCGGCTTGTAGTTGAAGAGAATGCGTTCGACCACAACCGCGAAGCACATCGCCGAGAGCACCTCGCCGATGAGGATGATGAGGCCGAAGATGGTCGAGATCCAACTAGGGTCGAGCGACATTACCCAATCGATGGCGGCAAAGCTGATAGTGAGTGCGTAAAGGATCAGGCCGGGGCCGCTGACTGCCTTGAAACGCTGGCTATTGTCAGGGGCGTTGGGGCTGTCCGTTTGTTTCGACCATTTCGATAGCAGAAACGAGAGCAGGTTCCAGATTGCGAAATAAATAAACGCGCGGAACGCAAAGCCGGAGAGATTCAGGTAGCTCCTGACAAAGCTGTGCTTTTCCAGATGCTCGCGGATGCGTGAATCCTGAATTGAGTCGAGTGGCATCGCCCACGGGTAGATTCGATGTTGCAGGCCCGCAACGATAATCGGAATGAACAGAAGCGCCAGCAGCGGCAGAGTGCGCATGGCAGCGCCCAAGATCCGGCGAATGACGGTGCCCCAGCCACCGCCTGTGAGGTGCCGGATCATGAGGATCGCCATCGATCCGAGGGCGACGCCCAGCCAGCACATGAATCCGAGAAGATACGCGCGATAAAATTCGTCGGGACGGACGAAGGCGACGGCGCCGGAGATCACTGCAAATACGATGCCGACGACGAGCGAACGCTGAGAGATTTTTCGTACGACCTCGGGCGCCGTCAAATCGAGATGTAGATTCGCGGCGCTCATTTGCGTTCCTCGGACGGCAAGGTTGATGCGGAATCAATCCCCGGCAGAGTTGCACCAGAACCCAACTGCCCGAACTTTGGCGCTTCTGAAGGAACAGCCTGTCCTGCGGGAACGTCTGCCTGGGTTGCGTTCTGACTCAGTTGCAGCGCGCGGATGTAGGCCACGATGTTCCAGCGATCCTGCGGCGCAATTTGCGAAGAGTAGTCGGGCATTATGCCGAAGCCGTTGGTGATCACATCGTAAAAATAGCCGAGAGGAGCTTTCTGCAGCCGCGGGATGTGGTACGACGGCGGCATGCGAGAGAATCCGCGCGACGGGATGAAGCCGCTCCCGTCGCCGACCAGCGAGTGACATGGAGAACAATAAATGTTGTAGCGCTCGCGTCCACGTTCGAGAACTTCTTTGGTGACGGGAAACGGCATATAGTTGCCGGGGCCGCCGCTGGCTCTACCGGTATAGAAATATGAATCCTCGTGCAACTCGCCGCGCGCTACGGTACCTTCGACCGGCGCACGCTCGGAGCGCTGGTCGGCGAAGAAGTCGCTGCGGGAAAGCGGATTCTGCCGGGGTTGGACGTGCATGTCCAGGCGACAAGCGGAGAGGACCGCGAGGCCCAATAGTAGCGCCACGATAGATGGCGTCTTCGAAAAACCTTCAGCTCGACACAGCAGTGGAATCCCACCTTTGCGCACAAAACGCGCAAAGATGGGGCACCCGTCAGTAGACATTTGGCGGAGGCGCTTCATGCTAGCTGGGCACCTCCGAGATCGAGCGCGGCTCGAGGCTTTCGAGAAAACTGCGCGTGCCGGCCGGATCGTATTTCTTGTCGGAAGCAAACACGATCAGGAAAAACCGATCTTTTGAAGCGAGCGCAAATCGTGGGACGTTAAACACCGGGTGATACGGCATAGGCAAGCCGTTTAGCGCGAGCATGCCGAAGACCGCAGAAATTCCGGCGAAAAGAATCGTCATCTCGAAGGTGATGACGATGAAGGCGGGCCAGGAGTGCGGGGGCTTCCCGCCGATGTTGAGCGGATAGTCGACGGCGTCCATCCAGTACTGCATCAGGTATCCCGTGAGACCTCCGACGATTCCTCCGATCAGTACCACCAGTGGAACTTCATCGTGATAGAAGCCAATCTCTTCGGCCAGGCCCTCGATGGGGAACGGGCTATAAGCGTCGATCTTGTTGTAGCCCGCTTCGTGCGTGCGGCGCGCCGCGTCCACCAGCGCCTGCGCTGAATCGAACTCGGCCATGATTCCATAGACGCGCTCGCGTTTCATTCTTTGACCTCCGCTTCCGGCAGGAGGGTGCGCATTTCAAAGATCGAAATTGCGGGCAGCAAGCGCAAGAACAAGAACATCGCGGCCAGGAACATCCCGATGGTGCCGATGTAAGTCATCCAATCCCAGCGCGTCGGATAGTACATTCCCCAGGACGATGTGAGGAAGTCGCGGTGCAGGCTGACGACCACGATGATGAAGCGCTCGAGCCACATGCCAATCAAAATCACGCCGGAAATCAGGAACAGGGCGACGGGACTGGTGCGCAGCTTCCGAATCCATAGCACTTGTGGAATGAAAATGTTGCACGCCAGCAGAGACCAGTAGGGGATAGCGTAGGGGCCGTGCAGGCGATTCCAAATCGTGAAAGCGTCGTAGCGATCGCCGCTGTACCAGCCCATGAAGGCCTCGATACCATAGCCGTAAGCTACGATCAATCCCGTCGCCAGCATTACTTTCGCGGAGTTCTGCAGATGTCGCTCGGTGATGAAATCTTCCAGGCCGTATATCTTCCGAATTGGAATTGCCAGCATCAGCACCATGGCAAAACCGGAATAAATAGCGCCGGCAACAAAGTAAGGAGGGAAGATGGTTGTGTGCCAGCCGGGGACGATGCCGATCGCGAAGTCGAAGCTCACAACCGTGTGCACCGAGAGCACAAGGGGCGTGGCTAATCCGGCGAGCAGAAGATAGGCGGTTTCGTAGCGATGCCAGTGCCGCGCCGATCCTCGCCATCCCATCGAAAGCATGCCGTAGATGATTTTTGCGGCAGGATGCACGGCACGGTCGCGCAGCGTTGCCATGTCCGGGACCAGGCCGATGAACCAGAACATCGCCGAGATTGTGGCGTAGGTGGAGACGGCGAAGACGTCCCACATGAGCGGGCTGCGGAATTGCGGCCAGACCCCCATGGTGCTGGGATAGGGAAAGAGCCAGTAAGCGAGCCAGGGGCGGCCAACGTGGATCCCGGGGAAGATTCCGGCGCAGGCCACGGCGAACAGTGTCATGGCTTCCGCGAACCGGTTGATGGAATTGCGCCACGACTGGCGCAGAAGAAGAAGAATGGCGGAGATGAGCGTACCGGCGTGGCCGATTCCGATCCACCATACGAAGTTCACAATGGCGAAGCCCCAGCCGATGGGGATGGTCACGCCCCAGATGCCAACGCCTTTCAGGAACAGGTAGCCGATGGCGTAGAGCATCATCATCGTGAGTAGGAAGGCGATGCCGAAGCCGAGGAACCATCCGTTCGAAGCGGGACGGGTTAGGACGATGGCGCTGATTTTTTCCGTGACCGTGCCGAAGGTATGGCCGGGCTCGATGACCGGAGCTTGCTGCGCGTCGACCGTTATTTTGGATTGCTCGTCCATCGATTTCTTGCTTCAGTTCCTGGTTGGCTTTCAGGTGGCGCAGCGCTTCAGCGCTGCGGTTCAGCTTCCCCCCTTACCGGCTTCAGCCACTGAGTGCCTCAGGGGCTAAAGCCCTCAACCATTCCAAGCTCGTAATCGCACCGCTAAAAAGCGCTGCGCCACCCAAAATCGAAATTCTTTTCTTCCGCCTATCCCTTCAACTCTGGATTCGGGTTGCTTACTTCTGCCAGATATGTGGTGCGCGGGCGGGTATTGAGTTCGCCCAATAAACTGTAGTTGCGCGACTGCGCTTTTAATTTTGAAACTTTGCTTTCGGGATCGTTGATGTTGCCGAATATGATCGCGCCCGCGGGACAGGACTGCTGGCAGGCGGTCTGCAATTCGTCGCCGACCTTGATTGCTTTGCCGTCGCGCACGGATGCGGTTTCGGCGTCGATCTTGTGCTCGTTGATGCGCTGCACGCAGTAGGTGCACTTCTCCATCACCCCGCGGCTGCGCACGCTGACGTCGGGATTGCGCATCATCTTGTACTGCGGCGTCTCCCAATCCGAGAACAGCAGGAAGTTAAATCGCCGCACCTTATAAGGACAGTTGTTCGAGCAATAGCGCGTCCCCACGCAGCGGTTGTAAACCATGTCGTTCAGGCCTTCGCTCGAGTGGTTGGTCGCGCCCACGGGGCAAACCACCTCGCAGGGCGCGTTCTCGCACTGCATGCAGGGGACGGGCTGAAAGAAAGCTTTGGGATTGTCGCGATCGCCCTGGTAGTAGGCATCGACGCGAATCCAGTGCATGTGGCGGCCGATGACGCACTGCTCTTTGCCGACGACGGCAATGTTGTTCTCCGACTGGCACGCGATCATGCAGTTGTTGCAGCCTACGCAGGAGTTCAGATCGATCGCCATACCCCACGCGTAGTCTTCTTCTTTATAGGGATAGGGCTTGTATAGGGTGAGGCCGGGCGCGGGTTCTTCTCCTTGCTCTTTCGCGAAGTTAGGCTCCTGGCGATATTCCTCGAGCGTAGTTTCGCGGACCAGCGGACGACGATCGCCATTCGGCGTGTCCATGGTCTGGTAGCCCTGAGTGGAGGCTAGCTTGTAGGTGCCTCCGGTCTTGCGGATTTGCAGGCCGGTCGCGATCCAGGGTGCGGCGGTTGTGCGCAGCGCATAGGCGTCGAAACCCTGCGCAGTTCCCACGCGGCCGGCGCGCTTTCGGCCGTAGCCTAACGTGATCGTGACGGAGTTGTCGGGATGGCCCGCTTGAACCCACACCGGGCCTGTGACTTTTTTGCCATTCAATTCCAGTTCGACAACGTCTTCCACTTTGATCTGCAGCCGCTCCGCCATCTTTGGACCGATGAGAATGGCATTGTCCCAGACCAGCTTGGTCATCGGCTTGGGACATTCCTGGAGCCAGCCGTTGTTGGAGAATTGTCCGTCGTAGATGGTGGGGTCGCGGCGGATGTTGAGCTCGAACCCAGGGTTGCCCCCAATGATAGGGGTGTTGTCAGGGAAATTCGTGTTCTTTATCGCGACTGTTTTGGGCGCGAATGCCGTTCCTTCAATCCATCCATCGTGCAGCGCCTTGCGCCAAAACTGCTCGAAGTCCGCACCTGAATACTGTTTTTGCCAATAGGCGCGAACGAGATCGTAACCAGTAGCATCGGTTTGGCCTGAAAGCAAAGCGACGAATTCGAGTGCGCTCCTGCCGTTGTAGAGTGGCGCAATCAGCGGTTGAATGATGCTGACCGTGCCGTCGTAAGCGCGAGCATCGCCCCAAGCTTCGAGTTCGTGCGCTTGATTGATATGCCACTGACAAAGTTCTGCGGTCTCGTTCTGATAAAGCCCGAGGTGCACCCGCAGTGGAATCTTGCCATTCTTGAGGACATTGGCGAAATCGAGATCTGCAGGCGCATCGTAGGCCGGGTTGCCCCCGAGGATAACGAGCAAGTCAACCTTGCCAGCGTTGACGTCGGCAACAAGATACTTGATGGAATCAATTTGGTTGATCGGATTCGCATCGGCCGGATCGGTGTAGGAAACAGTCTTGCCGACATTGCCAAGAAGTTCGTTCAAGGCATGTGTCACTGCATGGGCCGCTGAAGGCAGATGATCGCCCACGATCACAACACAGGAACCATGATGAGTTTGCAGATCTGTGAACAGCGCGGGATAAAATCCTAGCGGCCCAGTCGGCCCGCTGGGGAAACCCCCATTGTTGGTGAACAGCCTCCAAAGCGCATCCGCGAAAAACTCGACATCACCCGCCCGCAGCGGGAGCCTATGATCTGCCTTCGCCCCCGTAGTCGTCGGCGTGCTCTCGATCACGTACAGCCGGTTCATATTGCCATCGGGATTGCGGCGCTTGGCGAAGTCGCGGATGTAGCGGGCATTTCCCGGAAAACCCGCATACAGGAAGTCGGCGTCGAGCGAAACGATTACGTCGGCCTTTTCGAAATCGTAACGCGGCTCGACTGGCTGGCCGAAAGCCAGCTTCGCGCCTTCGAGCACGTTGTCACGATTCACAGGCTCGTACACATGCCACTTGGCCTGCGGATAGATCTTCAGGAAATTGCGTAATTGATCGGCAAGCGTGGGCGAAGAAATGGTCGGCGTAAGAATGCGAATACCCGCGCCCTGCAGCGCTTTCTGCGCGCTGAGCGGGCCACGAATCGCAGTCAGAAACCCCTGCCAGGAGCGCTGGTCGCCCATCGACATCACGCTCTGCGAGCGGTCGGGATCGTACAGTCCGAGAATCGAAGCCTGCGCGAAAATGTCGGTGCCGCCGAGCGACGCGGGATGCTGATCGTTGCCTTCAATCTTTGTCGGGCGTCCGAGGTGGCTTTCGACCAGCAACGGGCTGGCGTATCCGCCGAGCGTCATCGCCGTCGCGTAGAACATCGGACGGCCGGGAATTACATCTTCAGGTTGCCGGACGTAAGGGACGATAGGCTCAAGCGGCAGGCGCACGCAGCCGGTCATCCCGGCCAGCGCCATCGACGCGCCCATGACTTTCAGGAAGCCCCGTCGCGAGACGGAATCGACCCACTCCGATGCGCCTTTGGGAAATTCGCGGTGCAGAGCTTCCTGGAAGGCGGGGCTGCCGGCGAGTTCTTCGAGGCTGCGCCAGTATTCTGGGCCGGATTTTTCATTCGCCTCGTTGATTTGAGCGCGCAAGGAGTCGAGATCGAGTTTGCCTTTCTTGCTGGAGCAAACGTCTTCGCGCTTTGCCGGCGCTGCCGAGATGTTCTTTTCCGTGCTCATATTCAAATTGCTTTTGGGTGGCGCAGCGCTTCAAGCGCTGCGAATCAGCACCCAATTAGTAAGCGGCTTCAGCCGTCGAGGTACCTCAGGGGCTAAAGCCCTTCACCACCTGGGCTTAATCACAGGCCTGAAGGCCTGCGCCACCCAAAAGCCACTAAACAGCAGATCGCGATCGAAAGCACCAAGCATCAGAATTTCTTCATCGATGGCATGTGTTGCAACTTGTGATGTCTCTCACGTTGCGAACGCTGTATTTTTTCACCAGCGCCGAGCCCAATGCCTGCTGATTCGTGTAGCCCTGACCATCGACCACTACCGGCACCGTGCTGGTGGGCTGCTCGTAGCGCATGTTGAACACTTGATCGCGCGGGCGCAAATTCTTTTCCGGCGCGCGATGGCAGTTCAAGCACCACTCCATCTGCAGCGATTCCTGCTGATACATCAGCGGCATCTGGTCAACCGGGCCGTGGCAGGTGTTGCAGCCGACTCCCTTATTGATATGAATGCTGTGATTGAAAAAGACGAAGTCAGGAAGCTGGTTGACCCGCGTCCATTGCAGCGATTCGCCAGAGCGATAGCTGGCGCGAACTGGCTCGAGCAACTGCGCGTTGGTCCAGATCTGCGAGTGGCAGTTCATGCAAGTCCTGGTGGGCGGGATGCCGGCAAAACTTGAATTCTCGACCGAAGTGTGGCAGTAGCGGCAATCAATGCCGAGTCCGGCAACGTGATGCTGGTGGCTGAAGGGGACGGGCTGCGGCTTTCGAACTCCGGCGTAAGTAATGTAGGGGGAACGCTGGATCTCCATCGCCACCCAGCTCAGAGCGGCAACCACAAAGACCGCGCCAAAAATCGTGGCACGGGACAAGGTGTTGGTGCTGCGATGAAAAATCTGCGGCATGCTTACGTACGGGCTTCAGGGAAATGCCGATAAGACTTAATCGATCCCAGGAATGTTGCCAGTTATTTTGTTACGACGCGAAAGAAAACACCCACAGATTTTCTCGCGCCACGCGTAAGAACAGGAGATTATAAATATTTCGCCAGGAGTTGTCGCCTCCTTACAACCGTGTGAGTCAAAAATCTGCCCGACAGCGAAGCGCAGGAAAATGAAGTTCAGTCCTGCGCCTGCAGTGGGCACAGTCGTCTTAACAACCCTACTTAAAAGTCCTATCGCAGATTCATGACCAACAGCTTGGGTTCCGTCATTTCCTCGATCGCGTAGCGCAGCCCTTCCCGGCCCAGGCCGGAGTCTTTCACGCCACCATAGGGCATCTGGTCGATTCGGAACGAAGGGACATCACCAGCGATCAGAGCGCCGACCTCCAGTTCCTCGTAGGCCTGAAAGAGCAGCTTGACGTCTCGCGTGAACAAGCCCGCCTGCAGGCCGTAGTTCGAGTTGTTGACGCGGCGCAGAGCTTCGTCAAAATTCTGATAGGGCTCGACGGTTACAACCGGACCAAAAATCTCTTGGCAGTTCACCTTCATCTCGGATTTAGTGCCAGTCAGCACGGTCGGCTCGACGATGGAGCCGCGGCGGCCGCCGCCGCAGAGCAGGCGCGCGCCGGAGCGAACCGCCTCTTCCACCCACTGGGTTACGCGGATGGCATCGCTCTCGCGGATCAGCGGACCAAGGTCAGTCGATTCCTCCATGGGATCGCCGGTCTTCAGCTTCTTGACGCCGTCGACCAGAAGATCAGAGAACTTGCCGTATACCGATTGCTCAACCAGAATGCGCTGCACCGAAATGCAGGTCTGGCCGGAGTAGCCGAAGCCACCGGTGATGCAGCGTTCCGCGGCATAGCCGAGATCGGCGTCGCCGTGCACAATGGCGCCGGCGTTGCCACCAAGTTCGAGCACAACTTTCTTTTTTCCGGCGCGGCGCTTGATGTCCCAACCCACGGGCACGCTGCCGGTAAAGCTGATCAGTTTGATGCGCTCGTCGGTGACGAGAAGGCTGGCATCCTCGTTAGACAGCAGTAGCACGTTAAGTCCGCCATCGGGCCAACCGGCCTGCTGCACACACTCCGCCAGCAACAGGGCGCACAGCGGAGTTTGCGGCGCTGGCTTCAGCACCATGGAGCATCCGGCCGCGATTGCGGGAGCGACTTTGTGCGCAACCAGGTTCAGCGGGAAATTAAAAGGCGTGATCCCGGCGATAGGGCCGAGCGGAAAGCGCTTTACCATTCCCCAGCGTCCGGCAGTCGATTCCAGCCAATCGAGCGGGAGATATTCGCCGTAAATGCGGCTGGCTTCTTCGGCGGCCACGTTAAAGATGAAAATTGCGCGTTCGACTTCGATGCGCGCCAGCTTGATTGGCTTGCCGGCTTCTTGCGCCAGGGTGCGGGAAAATTCGTCGCGGCGTTCGGAAATCGAGTGCGCCACGCGCCGCAGCACGCGCTGGCGTTCGAATGCTGGCAGGCGCCGTGTTGTTCCGAAAGCTTTTACGGCGGCGGCAATTGCGGCTTCGGCATGTTCGCGACGGGCCTGGACGACGCGTGCAATCACGCCTCCGTCGAATGGTGCGCGGACTTCGACGACATCGCCATCCTCCATCCATCGACCGTCGACAAAAAAACCGTGGGTTGCGACTGGCGCGATTGTCATTTCCGCCATTGCTTCGACCTCCGGATGGGAACAGAGTTTTTGATTATAGGCCCTGGCGGTTGGTTGCTTTTTTCTGCGGCACCAAAATCTTCAACCACGGAAGGCGCAAAGTTACACGAAAGCCATGGCGCCGAGATTTCCTTCGTGTACCTTCGTGATACTTCGTGGTTACAATAAAACCCATTTCATGCAGACTCGGGCAACGATTGTGGAGCTTGCGCGGCGGCTGCGGCGGAAGGAAATTTCTCCGGTGGAGCTGACGTGCGCGTGCCTGGAACGCATCGAGAAGCTCAACCCCGCGTTGAATGCGTTCATCACGGTGACGGCCGAGTCGGCGTCGGGGGAGGCGCGCATCGCGGAGGATGAAATCTTGCGCGGAGAGTGGCGCGGACCGCTGCATGGCATTCCGATTGCGCTGAAGGATCTGATTGACACCGCGGGAACGCGCACTACCGCTGCCAGCCAGCTTTTCGAGAAGCGCGTTCCTGGGGAAAATGCGGAGGTCGTGCGCCGCTTGCGGCAGGCGGGCGCGGTGATTCTCGGTAAGAACAACTTGCACGAGTTCGCCTACGGCGGAAGTTCGCTGGTGAGCTTTTTCGGCGACGTTCACAATCCATGGAACCCCGAGCATATCGCCGGAGGATCGTCGGGAGGGTCTGCTGCCGCCGTCGCCGCGGGTCTTTGTTACGCCGCGATTGGGACTGATACGGCTGGCTCTATTCGCGAACCAGCTGCGCTTTGCGGCTGCGTAGGGATTAAGCCGACTTATGGGCGCGTCTCCGCGCGCGGAGTCATTCCGCTTTCGTGGTCGCTGGATCATGTTGGACCGCTCGCAGCGACGGTTGGCGACGCGGCCGTTGTGCTCCAGGCCATTGCTGGATACGACGCACTCGACGTCTCTAGTGCCGATGTTACTGTCGCCGATTATGTTTCTGGGCTGCGCGAAGAGACGAAAAGCCTTCGTATCGGTGTTCCGCCAGCGCATTTTTATGACGGCCTTGACGACGAAGTCAGAGCGGCCGTGGAGCAAGCTCTTGCCGTGATTGGGACGCTGGTGGGAGAGATGCGGGAAATGCAGATCGAGGTACCCACTGACCGCGTGGTGCAGGCGGCGGAATCTTTTGCTTATCATGCCGATCATGTTGCGCGGACTCCTGAGTTGTATCAGCCGGAGACGCTTAGGCGCATTCGGTCGGGGGAAAAGATTTCGGCGGCGGAGTATATTTTGCGGCGGCGCGAGTTGGATGAGGAGCGGCGACGGGCTGCCGAAATTTTTGCAGATGTAGATTTGCTGGTTACACCCACGACGCCCATCCCGGCACCAGCGATTGCCGATTTTAAAAAAGATCCTGCGGCGCTACGGCCGGCGGAGCTCATGTTGCTGCGCAACACGCGGCCATTCAATGTGTGGGGACTGCCCGCGATCTCGGTGCCTTGCGGGTTTACGAAGAGCGGCTTGCCCCTCGGGCTGCAGATCGCGGGGGCGCACTGGCGGGAAGATTTGGTGCTACGGTTGGCTTCTGCCTTCGAGCAGGGGACGGAGTGACATGGGCGGCGTACGGTGGGCTGACGGCGAGCGGGGCTATCGCTCCGCGGTGGAAAACAGTAAGGCTATGTGGGCTGATTGCCTATTTTTTCTCCGTCGCGCCTTGCAACGCTGGCGCAAGTCAGGGATCTTTCCGTCAGGAGATCTTGTGCACCTGCCGCCGCATCCTGTTTGGTTTTGGCTGGTCTTGGCTGGTCCCTATCTTGCATGGTTGGGCTTGTGGGTCATAGTGAACATTTTCGAGGTGTCGGTAAAACCGCTTGCGCCCTGGCTATGGGCCGGCTACTTCGTATTTCTCGTGCCATATCTTTTCTGCGGTTTCGCGATCTCGGGTCGTCATAGAACCTTTTGCCGGATTTCCGGCGTGGTCGCTTGGGGCTGCTACAGCATTGCGTTCTGGATCAAGAGACGCTACACGTTCGAGACTTTGCGGGGTCAGGGCGCGAAGTGGTATCTCCCTTGGAGCGGTGCCGAGTTCTCCATTGCCGCCCGCACGCGCATTTTGGGTACGGGACGTTAATTTGGTCTTACCTTGGTACATTGAGAAGTTTGGTCTCCGCAAGTTGGCGGAGAACGCTGGGGGAGAAGTCGGTGTCGCGACGCTCAGATTCAAAGAAGACGGAAGCTCGATCATACTCACTAAACGTGGAGATTTCAGAACCGGCAAGACTCCGATCTTATTCACGAAGAAAATCGGCAAAATGAGAGATGTAATGGCTGCACGCGGAGTCAACGTCGGAATTATCGAGCATGATCGACAGGGCACCTCGATATTTTCAAATCCGCGATCCGGAAGGAAACGAGATCGAGGTCATCGAGGAGCCGTAAGGTAGATCGAAACAATCCTTCTTTAAGATCATCCGTTCCGCGCGGAAAAAACCGTCGAGCTTCGCTCGACCGGACAGCCGAGGGCGGCTGTCCCCACATGGGCATCTTCGCAGACCGGCATCATACCGTACGCATATCGAGGCGCTTGCCGAGCGCCTTCAGGGCGGCGGCGATGCCGTCGATGCGGGAAGTGTGCTGGACATTGGTGAGGCGGTTGACCTCCTGCGGCGTGGTCTTCAATCGCCGCGCCAATTCCGCGGGCCGCACGTGTTGCTGGATCATCTCATTGAGGAGAAGAATCTTGGCGGAGAGGCTTGCGGGAAGCTCAACGACGTGCTGCCGAGGCTTCGTTTTGGAGGGTAGCGGCACCGCGCGGTTGTCTTCGAAGTAGAAATCGAGGGCCGTCTCCAGAGCGTCCCTGGCCGCCGCCAATGCCTCGGCTTCGGTTTCGCCTTGCGTGATGGCTTCCGGAATGTCTTTGAACGTGGCGACGAATCCGCCTTCTTCGTCGCGCTTCAGCGTAACTGGATACAGGAACATTGCAATCACCTATTTCAGGCCGAGTTGTTTCCTGATGCGCGGCTGGTTAGCCTTCCCTCAGTCCACCGTCCTCATATCATCCGGCAGCATAAGCACGAACGAACAATTCCCCGTCGCGGTTGAGCAAGACAGGATTCCGCGGCGCAGGATTTTTACGGGGGTGTCGTCGGGGAAGGTGAGACGGTATTCGGCGGTGCGAAGGGCGTCGGTGAAGATTTTCAGTTTCTCGTCGCCGCTGACGAAACGTACGGCTTCGGCTTTGGTTGGCGTGCTGGCGCCGCCGCTTAACAGCACAAAGAACTCCGCGCTGCCCGTTTCTTTGGCTTTGCCAAGGTCGACGGTTCGCAGGGATTGCAGATCTGCTTTGGCGTCTTTCCCAGCTTCCTTGAGTTTCGGGTTGCCTTTTAGCAGCACGTCGATTCTTTCACGTGTCTCCGGGATTGGCCGCAGTCCGGTCAGCGAGAGTTCGTAGGTGCGCAGCGCACGATCCTTCTTTCCTTCTTTCTCGTAGATCTGGCCGAGATGGTCGCCGACTTCGCCGTGCTGGCCCAGTCCCCAGGCCGCCGTGACATATTTCTCTGCTTTGTCGAGATTGCCTTCGCTGAAATAGACCCAGCCCAGCGTGTCCCAGTAAGCGATGAGCGAAGGCACCAGCGGCAACTCCTGCGGCGTGAGGCGGTCGAGTGACACGTTGCGCAATGCCGCGGTGGTGGCCGAGACCGCCGATTCCGCATACTGTTGCGCGCGATCGAGGTGAGATTTCTTCAGCGAGAGCTGATAGGCGATGTTGTTCCACACCAGCGGCGTCGCCGAGATTTCAACGGCGTGGTCGAAGGTGGCAAGGGCTTTGTCGTCCTGGCCGAGGTTCAGATAAGCATCGCCGAGGCTCACTTGCAATTCTGGATTGTCGGGCGTGAGGGATGCGGCCTTCTCCAATTCCGGCGCTGCCAAGTCATACTTGTGCCACTCGGAGTACATCGAGCCCAGACCGGCATGGGCGAACTTGTCGAGGGGATTAATTTCGATTTGCTTGTCGAAGGCGGTGACGGCATCGTCGTATTTGCGCTCCTGCCAATAGGCGCGACCGAGAGCGTTGTAGGCATACTCATCGTAGGGATTGATCTCAATTTGCTTGTGGAGCGCGGCGATGGCATCGTCATCTTGCCGCATGCCCATATAAGCCAGGGCCAGCGCATACCAGGCGTATTTGTTTTTGGGATCCACTTCGGCGGCGCGCTTGAGAAGTTGAATTGCCATGGGCAAATTGCCGCTGGACATGGCGGCGCGCCCGCTTTCCACCAGATCATCCGCCTTCATGTCGGCCGGCGGCGTCAGAGTGCCTGCGACTGTATTCTCAACAGAAAGAAACTGCCCCAGGTCAGAACCCACGGCCCGGCGAAAAGCCTGATAGTCCTCTCCCCGTGGTGCGGGCAGCTCTTGCTGCCGCATAGTAAGGGTCCTGGAGGCGGTGAAGGTCTTGCCCTCTAGCTTGTAAGTCGCCTGGTACTCCGCGTAGTCGCGCTTGAGAGAAAAAGGCAGAGGTGCATGCGCGGTGTATTTCGCGGGCAGATCGAGCTTGAGCTTGTAAACGTACTCTGCTTTGGGGCCGAGTTTAAGAGGCTCGTCGCCCGGATCGCTTTCCTCGTCTCCATTCCCGATGTCCGGGAGGTTGAACTGACAAAGCGGCAGCACGAGATCGGATTTCTTCTTCGACCAGTCGAGGAAATTCGGTTTTGCAACGTCGTAAGACATAGTGAACGCCTCGCGGGTCGCGGCGGGATCGCTGATCTTCAAGTGCGTAATCTCGCCGCCCATGCCGACGTTGACGTTTTCGACGACGCGCTCCCATTGCGCTTCCGGAAGGCGGCGGAAGATCGAGCGCAGCATCAGTTCTTCGTCGCCGCGGAAGGTGTAGTGTATGTGCGCTTCGAGCTTGCCAATCTCGTTTACTCTTCCGTCGACGTCGGCAACCTCGCTGTCAGGCATGGGGGTGTCTGCGGGAGTCTCTTCGAGATGCGGCGTGCCGTCGGCGGGAATGACCAGTGCCAGCTTGTTGCGTAGAGAATACGCCAGCAAGCGGAAGGGAGCGACCTCGCTGGTGGTATCCATCCAGACTTCGTCCTTACCCATGGGCAGCAAGGTGATGACGTGATCAAACTGCGAGGGCGAAGGAACGTCGGGGTCGAGCTTGCGGCTGGAATTGATGAGCACTGAAGACGCATGCAGCCCCTCGGCTTCAAGTAACGAGGCCAGCAGAGTGTGCTTGTCCTTGCAATCGCCGTACTGGTCGTGCAGAACATCGCCGGCGGCGTGGGGTTGATAACGGCCGAGGCCCAGCGACAAACTAACGTAACGGAAATTCTTCGCCACATAGTCGTAGAGCGCCTGGACTTTGTCTAACTCGCTGTCAAGGCCTTTGGTAAGCTCCTCGGCCTTGGCGCGGACTTCAGGCGAGGGCGCTCGGCGATCTTTATCGAGTCCGGCATACCAGCGGCCGATCTGCTCCCAACTGACGAACGTGGTTAGCTCGACATCGGGCCGTTCCTCGTCGGGCGTCTTCTTCTTTTTCTTTTTGTCTTTACTATTACTATTCTTGTCCTTGTCTTTGGTGTCGTCTTCGCGCTCCAGGTGTGAGCTGCTCCAGTGGTAAATTCGGCGGCCGTTCGCTTCGGTGGCTTTCGGATCCATGCCCGGCTTGTTCTTCAATTTGAGGGGACGGTCAGAGGGGACATCCACGTCGAGTTCTTCATCGAGGGTGATGTTGTTCTTGTCGAACTCGTATTCTCCCCAAAACTGGTTCGCGGCGAAGGGTGTGTAAATCGTCGTGACCATGTCGTATTCGAGCACTTCGCCGGGCCTCAGGCCGGGTACCGTGATGTGCTTCTGGCGGTAGTCAGTGTAGACGGGGGCCTCGCGCTCCACGGGCGCAGTAAGGTCCTGTACGGCATCGTCGCCCGCCTTCACCACGCTGCCATCGGCTTTGATCACGCGCACATAAGCAACCTCCAGGCGTTCGTTAGCAGAGTTATAGCCAACTTGAAGTTGTCCCCACTGCTGAACTCCGGCCTCGCTTTGGACACGGACGCGAGCAACCGTTTCCCTGCGTCCGGTGCCATCGCTTTCAAAGCGGTAGGTAGAGTGGGATCGTTCGATGACAAAGGCCTCCTGGGAATAGTCGTGTTTGGGCTCTTCCGGCTTGGAAACCGGTGTGTCCGAGGAGTTTGGTTCAGAGGCCTTTTTGACTTTTTCGGGAACGGCTGAACTACTCGGCGCCTGATCCGACTGTGCCGAAGCGCAGAAGGGCGCTGCCAGGGCGCTGGCAAGAAGAAGCCGCAGAAAGAGACTACGCATAACTTAATAGTAAGGCCTGCCGGGGTTGTACCCCAAGGTGGGGGTTGCTCTAAGAACAAATGCGCGGACCGGGGCGCGGAGCGATCAGGGCTGGCTCGGGCTGCCGAAAGGTTGCCATGAGGGTGAAAGATTTTACATATCAATTTGTGAGCTGGCTCTCATTTTTGTGCTTTCCGGCCGCAAAACCGTAGTAAAATCCCGCCTCAGATAGTCTTGCCTGGCCGCGATGCCGGCAACCGTGACGCATAACGTACATTGCGCCACGATCTTTCCGTTGGAGGGTTTTTTAGCATGGAAGATCGGGCCCCTAGCATCTCTTCTTCAGATTCCAGTTCCACTCAATCGATTTCTCGCTCCTCAGCCACCAGACGCTTTGCAGGTCGCGGCGCGTGGGTTCTCACGGCCTACGGCATTTCCGGCCTGGCTCTTTTCGGTCTGCTGGCTTATTTCTTTTCGGACTTCATCGCCCGTTAGGACGAGCAAGCCAACGAAGGAATTGTGAATGCGGTCGCCTCCTCCGAAATTGAGGCGTCGGCTCCGCAGTCTATCTAGCCCCAGGTGATCGGATGTAAGCCTTACCGAAACGATCTTTATTGTTCCATCAAACATAAAGAAAATGTCCGAGATCAGTGAGAATCGCCCTATCTCCCTTACCCCAGCGTTGCCATTACCTTTTCTCTCGTGCTCCGTCACTGACTAACTCACCCAATCCAGAAACTTGTACCAAACTCCAGCGAACGGCAGAAACCACGGTCTTCCGTTGTACAAGCCGAGGGGCGCGCCTGGGAACGGAATGCCCACGAAGGGATTCTCGGGCTTGTCGCCTGCGGTCTTTTCTGCGGCGATCAACTCGGCAATGTTTTGACCTTGGTACGTGGCCATGGCAACTCCGTGTCCAGCGTAACCGAGGGCGTAATACATGCCATCGATTTGACCGGCGTGCGGCATGATATCGAAGGCGAAATCGAGCGTGCCTCCCCAGACATATTCCACCTTGGCTTCGCGCAGTTGGGGATAGACGTCGATCATGCCGCGGCGCAGAATTTCGGCGCTGTGGCGGATGGTCTGATCGTTCTCGGGGAAGAATGCGGCGCGGCCGCCGAACAGCATGCGGCGGTCCGGCGTGAGCCGGTAATAGTAGAGATAATTTTTCGAGTCGTAAATCATGCGGTTGCGCGGGCTAAGTTCATGCGCCAGCGCTTCCGGCAGGACTTCGGTCGTAATGATGAACGAGCCGATGGGAATGATTTTCTTCTGCAGCGCAGGAGTCGCCCGGCTGGTGTAGCCGCTGGTCGCAACAAAAACATCGCGCGCCCACAGCGCGCCGCTCGAGGTACTGATCTTCCAGCCTGATTCACCCTGCTGTGATTCGCGCCGTAGCTCTTCGACGCGCGTGTGCTCGAAGATTTCCGCTCCGGCCTTCATCGCTGCGCGAGCTAGGCCCGCAACATAACGCGCCGCATTCACTCCAGCGCTGATTTCATCGACCATGCCCCCGTGGTAGATGGTTGATCCGATCTCAGCATGCAACTCCGGTTTCTGCACAACGCGCAGTTTGTGGTTGAATTCGCGCGCAATCACTTCGGCCTGGCGTGCGTAGTCGTCGAAATGCTTCTGCTTGCAGGCGACTTCAAGGTGGCCGCAGCGAGAGAAGTCGCAGTCGATGGCTTCGTCGCGGATGATCTGCTCGACGCAATCGATGGTCGCGAGCGAAGCGGCGTACATGCGGCGGGTGAGGTCGCGTCCGTACATGGAAATCAGCTTGTTTACACCTAGCTTCATGCCGGTGAGCACCATGCCGCCGTTGCGTGAACTGGCTCCCCAACCGATGGTTTCGGACTCGAAGACTGCGACTTTCGCGCCGCGTTTGGCGAGGGTGCGGGCCGCGGAGAGGCCAGTAAAGCCGGCGCCGATGACGGCGACATCGACGCGGGCGGGGAGTGGACGGGGTTCCGTCTTCGGAAATTCGGCGGTAGTGAGCCAGTAGTTGTGTTCTTGCGGTGGCATGTTTTCCTTGGTGGCGAAATTCTTAAGCCTCAGGGGCTAAAGCCGCATGTTCCAAGAGAGGTTCTTACGGCGCGTCTGAAGCCGCGCCCTTTCAAAACGGCTTCGAGGGCGAGGTTTCTTAAGCCTCCGACGCCGCGTGCTTCCAAAAGCAATTGCGTTTACAGCACGGCGGTTTCATGAATCAGGCGGCCTTCGGCGAAGCGCTTAAGGCTGAGCAATGACGCATCGATCAAGTCGGTCTTGCCGGTAAGAATAAGATCGCTGAGAATCTTTCCTGTAGCAGGAGCGTGCATTACGCCGTGTCCGCTGAAACCGTTGGCCAGGAAGAAGCCCGGCAGCCCTGGCGCTTCACCCAGGATTGGATGATGGTCCGGCGTCATCTCATAAAGGCCAGCCCAAGCCCGTTTCGGGTTCACCGGCAGATTCGCGAAGCAGGGTACTCGATCAGCCGCGCGCGTCAGGATCTTTTCGACAAAACCCGTATCAAAATCAGTTTTGAAGCCAGGAGTTTCTTCGGGATCGTTCCATGCCAGGAGAAAGCCTTGGGCCTCCGGACGAAAGTGGAATCCATTCGACATATCGATGATCATGGGCGCGGTGTGAGGGAAATCGTCGAACGGCTCACTCGGAACGAGCATACGGCGCAGGGGTTCAACGGGCAAATCCACACCCGCAAGTTTGGCGACTCCTGCAGCCCAGGGTCCGGCGCAGTTCACGAGCTTGCGAGTTGAGACCTTGCCGCGCGTGGTTTCAACCGATGCAATTCCCGCAGCGTCAGTAGTAACAGCCGTGACGACAGTGTTCTTCCACAACGCTGCGCCGTGATCGGCCGCCCAGGTCATGAATCCGGTCATCGCACTGTAGGGATCGACGAAACCGTCGGTCGAGCAGAAACTACCGCCGACAATATCCTCACCGCGGAGCTGCGGAAACATGCTGCGAATTTCATCGCCAGCCATTAATCGCACGTTTCTCAAACCCATCTTCACTTGCTGCGCGTAGTTTGTCCGGAGGTAGGCCATCTGATTCTCGTTGGTGGCGCAGAACAGATAGCCTTGCGGTCGGTAATCGCATGGATAGCCAAGACGCTCTTCGAAGCCGGCATAAAAAGGAATTGAGTAGAGCGACATCTGAATGCTGACCGGAGTCGAAAATTGAGCCCGCACTCCTCCCATACTTTTGCCGGTGGATCCTTTACCTGGTGCCGATTCGCGCTCGATCACCAGGACGCCGCGGCATCCCTGCACCGTCAAATGGTAAGCGATGCTGGAGCCGACGATTCCACCACCAATGATGACGACGTCCGCAGTTTGCATTTGTGTAGGAGGGGGAACGACCCAGCATTCTAGCGCAAGCGACCGAGCAGCACTACAAATTGCGCCAGCGTGCCAAGCGCCCAGTCGAGAGCCATGCGGCGATCACCTAGGGACATGTACTGCGGGAGTACTCGATCATTCCCGGAATAAAACTGCCCTCCACCTCAGTAACTTGCGACGGTTACTAAGGCTGCCTAGTCTGGAGATAGTATGCCCTTGCGCTGCCTCTTGTTCTCCTCGAATGAGGAGATGGTCCAGCCGATCTGGCAAATCCTTACCGATTTAGGGATCGAGGGAGAATACTGCAAGAACGCCGTGGATGCGGTCGAGAGGGTTACGACCCAACTATTCCAGATTGTCATCACCGATTGGGGAGATCAACCCGAGGCGACGTTCCTGCTCAAAACCGCCCGGGACTTGAAGGCGGCACAGCGCCCCTTGACTTTGGCCATTGTAAGCGATGATGCCAGGCCGCATGCGTTGCAGGCCGGGGCCAATTCTGTTCTGTTGAAACCGATTCGCGCCGAGCAGGTGCGGGATACGATGAGCACGGCTTGCGAACTGCTTCGGGCGAAGTTTCAACCGGGTGCGCCGACGGCTCCGCGCGGGGTACCGGATAAAACTGCGATGGCTGCCGCGGCACCGAGTGGAGCACCTTCGGTTCCCGCCTCCGTGACCCAGGCACCAGAGAAAATGCGCGCGGGAGAATTTCTCCAATCTCGGACTTCCAGCCCAGGGGGGCAGTTCGACACGGAACGTGAAGTGCAGGAGTCGATTGAGGCTCCTGTCGCGGAAGTGAACGCGCTCACAGAGTTGGAGCCGACGGCCGCTGCAGTGGAAGAGATTCCGGAACAGAAGCCTGAGCCGCAAGAGCCTCTCACTGGATGGGCAGCCTTGCAAGCCCGGCTGACGCAATCGGCACCACCATCGGCACCAGCGAAGACCGCGGATGCTCCGCCGAAAGAGCAGCTCCTGGCCTACGGGGACACATCTTCGTCCGCGACTCCGGTAGCACCGGGAATGGAAGGCAAACCTCCCACGAAAAAAGAGGAGCAACAGGACTCTCAATCTGAGGCCCTTTTTGCTTACATGGCAGGGAAGTCGAAGGAGATTTCGGAAGCTCCCGAGGCCGTGGCGCCGCAACGCGGGAAGTTCTTTCTGGTATGCGCGCTGGCAATTGCTGGCGCAGTTGTGGTCGTGTTGCCTCGAAGCCGGCAAAGCTTGCAAGTGTTTTGCCGCAGCGCCGTTCATACGACGATGCGTTGGCTGAATCCGCCGCCTGCTCCTTTGCCGCAGGCTGTTTCGCTACATGACAGTTTCGGCCAGTCGGGCGATGAGTACAAGTTGCCGGTGGGAAATATCCCCGACGCTACGACCGATCCCTCCCAGATTCGAGTGGTTCCAGTGATCGACCCGACGGCGAAACCCGGAAAGGGTTCTGGGGCAAATGGCGGACAGTTGCAAGCGACCGTCGAGAATGTCCCGCCTGATCAAAGTCAGGCTGCACAAAATCAAGCCGGACAAAATCAGGCCGCACCGGTTCAAGGCTCAGGAGCTCAGGGTGATAAGAGCCAAGTCAGCCAGAGCCCCGATCCTTTCGTGGCGAGCAGCGGCAGTGCGTCGGCTGGTGCAACACCGGCAGCCAGCGTTAATGCGTCTGTGCCGCCCCCCCGTCAGGATGTGCCAACGGCGCCGACAGTGATACAAAACGCTGCGCCGCAAATTCCGGTCGCGACGGCGCCGGCCTCCAAGGCGTCACAGGTCGGCGCCGCGGCGGCGCCAACTGGCATACCGTCGAGCCTGAAATCACAATTAGCTTCCTCTACTCCCGAAGCCAGCGGCACTAAACCAGACGAGGCTGCCATGTCGTCGATCGAGCCGGTGACTCTGCCCGAAGCAACCGCGCTCGAATTGTTGACTCAACCGGTTGATCCCGAATATCCAGCAGCGGCCAAAGCGAGTGGACAGCGGGGAAGTGTGGTTCTGCAAGTTCTCATCGGACGTGATGGCGCGGTGCAGGATGCAAAGTTCCTACAGGGATCACTGATCTTTGCCCGTGCCGCCATTGACGCAGTAAAGCAGTGGCACTTCAAGCCTTATTCCATGAATGGCCGTGCCGTCTCGGTACAGAGCGTCATCACGCTGAACTTCAAACCTCCGGCTTAGCGGCCTGTTGACGAAGCTCGGACCGGTTCGTCATACATTGGACGGCCGAATTCCCGGTGGCCAGGAATTCCCTGAAGGTTACTGACGATGCCCGAATAAGAGCAGCCGGGAGACCAAAACCGGCATCTACAAGATATAATGAGAAAAGTTTCTCAGGAAGTAACTTCCTTTCCAGAAGAAGAATTTGATGTCCATGAAAACTAAAGCTGCGATTCTGGTTTCGTCCTTTGCCGTGCTGTTGTTTGTCGTGGTCGGCTCCCTTGGAGGCGTTCACGCCTCTTCGAACGACGGCTCTTACCGGCAGATGCAGGTGTATAGCGAAGTATTGTCGCGCGTACAGAATGAGTACGTGGAAGACCCCAATATTCCAAAGGTCACCGACGGCGCATTGCACGGCCTAGTGGAGTCGCTCGATGCGAACTCCAGCTACATGACGCCAGATGCTTATAAGGCTTACAAGGCACACAAATCCGAAGTCAAGGGCGAGATCGGGGCAACGGTTTCCAAGCGCTTTGGATATGCAGACGTGGTTTCGGTTTTACCAGGATCGCCCGCGGAAAAGGCGGGGATTGAGGCGACGGACATCTTCGAATCGATTGAAGGGCAGAGCACGCGCGACATGTCGTTGCCGGAGATTCGAAACGCACTGGCTGGGACGCCCGGCTCGACCGTGAACGTTTCGGTAGTGCGTGCGCGCAGGGCGGAACCGCAGAAAATGGCGATCACGCGGGATCTGGTAAGTATTCCGCCGGTCTCGGACAAGATGCTGGAAGACGGTATCGGGTATGTGAAAGTAAATGCTCTGACCAAAGGCAAGGCGCAGGAACTTGCCCTGAAGATCAAGTCGCTGGAAAAGTCAGGCGCGAAAAAACTGGTCCTGGATTTGCGGAACGCCTCCGACGGAGACGAGACAGAAGGCGTTGCCACCGCCAATCTTTTTCTGAATCACGGCACGATCACATATCTCCAGGGGCAGAAATTCCCGCGCCAGGCGTTTAACGCCGATCCTGCGAAGGCAGTAACTTCGCTTCCAGTCGCGGTGTTAGTGAACAAGGGAACAGCCGGGGCGGCAGAGATTGTGGCGGCGGCGATTCTCGAGAACGCCCGCGGCGACGTAGTGGGTGACAAGACCTTCGGAGACGGATCGGTACAGAAAACCATCGATCTGCCCGATGGCGGAGCCCTGATTCTTTCGGTGGCAAAATATTATTCGCCTAGCGGAAAGGCAATTCAGGAAACGGCAGTCACGCCCAACGTGCTCGTAGCGGATGATACAGAGAACGCAATCTCAGACGACGATGGACAAGAGCCTGCTCCCGAAGAGCCGGAAGCCAAGCCCAAAAACACGCAGGATGATCAGTTGCACAAGGCAGTTGAGGTGTTAAAGAGCCGGACAAGCTAACCCAACACAAGCCGGCCCGAGCAATCAGGCAGTGGTTTCATCGCGCACCGTGAGGTGCGCGATTTGTTTTGCCCCTAATTTATTATTTCTGCGATTCAATCCCCTACTTTTGTTACCTTTGTTCGCTGCCTTCGGTGTAGGCAATTCGCTGCAAACAGATGGCAGTTCGGGAGGCTCGTGAGCGTCTATTGGTTAATTTCTCTGGCAGTGTTGGCGTCGATCTCGGTACTCGCGGTGCAGATTGCGCATCAGGTGTTCAGGCGCCAGGAGAATCCTGCCCCAGGCTCGGGAGCCGGACTGAATGTGACGCCCGAGGTACTCGGTAGTTTTAGCTATGCGCAACTGGCTCTCGCCAGCGCCCTTGGACTATTCGTCGAGATGCTGATGATTCGCTGGGTGTCTTCGGAGATCGGAATATTCGCTTACTTCAAGAACCTAGTTCTGGTTTCCTGCTTTCTGGGTTTTGGCCTGGGCTACTATCGTTGCCGGCGCCGGGTTCAATTGATCGCGTTGATCGCACCCCTGTTGCTGCTCACCATTATCTTGAAGGCTCCAATTTCCTCGTTACACCGTGTCCTGACGGCGTTGCCAATGTCGCTCGGAGATGGCAATGAGGTACATATGTGGGGAGGGACCGCCCTTCCCACGAGCTGGAAAGTACTGTTTCCGATCCTAATAATCGTGTCGCTATTTACCGTCACCGCAACTGTATTTATTCCGTTCGGTCAACAGGTAGGCTGGTACCTGGAAAGCGCTCCAAACGGCTTGGCCGCTTACAGCGTAAACGTACTTGCCAGTCTCGCTGGGATCGCAGCCTACACATTGCTGTGCTTCCTCTATCAACCGCCTTGGGTGTGGTTCCTGGTGGCAGGAAGTCTATCCTTGGGTCTATTCAGGCACAACCGAAAAGCATGGATCAGCCTGGGCGCAACATTCCTGGTGTGCGTGATCTTGCTGGCACTCCCAGAGGTTCGCGGCGCCGAAACCCACTGGTCGCCATACCAGAAGCTGACTCTCACCCCAATACGTGAGAACGGCGAGATCGTCAGTTACAGCCTGTTCACCAATGACGCCTGGTATCAAAGGATTGTGAACCTCTCGCCAGAATTCGTGCGACACCATCCGGAGGAGTTCGGCCAGCACCCGGTGGAATGGAATTCCTATAACTTGCCTTACCACTTTTATGCGTCGCCGCCTTCAGTGTTGGTGTTGGGATCGGGCATGGGCAATGACGTTGCCGCAGCACTTCGAAATGGGGCCGGAAAGGTAGTGGCGGTCGAAATTGATCCCTTGATCCTGAAGCTGGGACGCAAGTTGCATTTCGAGCATCCCTATCAGTCGCCACGAACCAAAGTCGTGGTCGACGATGCTCGCAGTTATGTCGAGAACAATCATGAGAAGTTCGATCTCATTATCTTTTCTTTGCTCGATTCGCACACTACGGCTTCACACTTCACGAACATCCGCATTGACAACTACGTATATACCCGCGAAGCTCTGCGAAAAGCCAGGGAGATGCTGCAAGCCGACGGTTTGTTTGTCGTGAAATTTCAGGTCGACACTCCCTGGATTTCAGGACGCCTATTCGGGCTGATGAAAGACGCGTTTGGCCGTGACCCGATCCAGTTCCAGGGCAGCGACGGACGTTTCGACACCTCCGGCCGCTTCTTCATCGCAGGTTCCTCTGAACGTTTGGCGCGCGCGATGGAGGATCCAACCCTGGTAACCTATGTCAGGACTCACTCAAACATGCCCATGCAGCCGGCGACCTTGACTACCGACGACTGGCCGTATTTCTACCAGCATGAACCCGGGCTGCCTCTGAGCGTTATCCTTGTGTCTGCTGCGGTGCTCGCAATTTTCGGATGGTTCCTGCGACAAACTAGCATGGAAGCAACATCCGACGGCGCACACTTTATGCTGCTGGGTGCGGGTTTTATGCTGCTGGAGGCACAGATCGTCAGCATTATGGCGCTTCTGTTTGGCACCACTTGGGCGGTCAACTCGGTAGTCGTAGCTGGAATTCTGTGCCTGATTGTGGCGGCTAATCTTATCTACGGCCGTTTCCCACGGATTCCATTGCCAGTTGCTTATGCTGGCTTATTACTCTCGCTTATCGTGATGTTTGCGGTTCCGAGAGAGAAGCTCTTCTTTCCCTCGCCCCTAGTTCGAGCCCTCGCTGCGACACTTGTGCTTTGCACGCCGGTGTTCTTCGCCGGAATCATTTTTGTCTCAAGTTTTGCAAGAGCGAATTTTCGGGGAACTGCGCTAGGGGCGAACTTGTTCGGAGCGCTTCTGGGCGGCCTGATCGAGTTGCTATCGTTGTGGTTCGGTCTGCGGTCGTTAACGATCCTCACAGCTCTTCTTTACTTGGCTTCCGCGATTTTCCTCGGTCGAAGCCTCTGGTCTTCCCACAAACTGAAGGTTAGCGGGTGCGCAACTAGCCTGCTATTCTGAATCCATCTCGCCATGAAGTCGCTTTATGAAGATCTTCCACTCCAGGTGCTGAAAAGCCGAAGCAGCTGGAGTCGAGTTGGCACCGGCGATCAGAATTCGTAGCGCAGAGCGAATTGCATGACGCGCGGCTGGGTCAGCAGGCTCGTGTAGGCTCCGAAACTGTTAGGGGACTGGGTCAACGAAGTGAGCAGAGACGAGCCTACACCCTGGGCGTTGAAACGGGTGAGGTTCGGCACGTTAAAAACCTCCCAGCGAAATTCCAGCCTGTGGGTCTCGGCATAAGGCATCTTCCAGCGCTTGACTAGGCTCATATCTAAACCCGCGAAGCCATCCCCACGCAGGACGTTGCGCGATCCGACCTGGCCGGGGACAGGCAAAGTGAAATCAGCCTGGGCGGCGGCGGGATCCGCGAAAACGTTGACGCTGCCGTTCCCCTTGAAAGTGCCGGTTTTTGGGCGTGAAGTCATCTGAGTGATGGCGGTCAGGAACCAGTCTGTAGGCCACCGCTGGCCACCATCCACGCTGAAGGGGAATCCGCTGGTCCAGCGTGCTATGCCGGAAAGCTGCCAGCCGCCGATAAAAGCATCCACCAGGCCGCTGTCATTGCCCGCTAGAGCCCGCCCTTTGCCAACGGGCAGTTCGGCAATCCAGTTGAGGTTGAATTGGTGGGTAAGATCAAAATCGGAGGGGGCGCGGGCCAGGTTCGGGGAAAAAGCATTTGCCAGCCGGCTTCCGACGAGGCCGATATTCGTATAGCCATAGACGGAAAATCCAACGCGTGACGCCGCGGAAGTGATATCGAGGGACTTGGAGTAGGTATAGTTCAGGTCAAACTGAACTCCGTGGCTGAACTGCTTCTTCAGGTTCGCCTGCAGGGCATGGTAGCTTGAGCTGCCAATGGAACTCCAGCCATACGTCGAAATGGCCTGGTTGTTCAAGAACTGGCCGGAGTTATTCTTCAACAAGCCGGGCGGACCATTGAAAAAATAGGATCCTGAGCCAATGTTGTCTCCCAGTCCGCCGTACAGATCAATATCCGCGAGGCCGACGATCTCGTCACCGATGACGGAAAGGAGCGGGTTGTAGTAGAGATTAAAGACTTCCTGAATCAAACCATCTGTGGGATTTGTCGCGGTGTTGACGAACCTTGTGCCGAGGGTGTCCGTATATTGAGTGGCGCCCGCGCGCAGTGGGGGCAACATGTCGATCCAGTACTGGGCTGTGGGACCAAGCTTCGCTGCGGTGACGGTGCCAATCTGGGCCGTCGTTGGAACGCCTTGGTAATAGTTAGTCGGCAGTCCGCCATTGTTGGCTAATGCGAAGGACCTTGCCAGATTCGACAAGGCAGATGCAGCTTTGTAGTAGTCGATCCCCGTCTTCGGATCCACGATGTCCAAAGGTTGATTCAAGTCGCGCTGGGTAAGCAGATCGCGGCCGAACCGGCCCACGTACGATAACTGCAGGGAGAATCGCTGGGGCAGCTCACGTCCGATGGAAAAATCGGCGGTATAGGCGTGAGGGGTCTTCAAGGTGTTGTCGGTCCCCCACAAATTGGCCTCAGCGCTAATGTTTGGGGTCTGCGGCCAGCCCGGCTGGGGCGGCGGCTGGAGGAATAGAAAGTGGTTCAGGTTGTATTGCGGGATGTTGTGAATGCCCGTAATCCGAGGCAAGTCCTCGGCACTCGTTTCGCCCGCCGTACAGCAAGTATTCTGGATCGTGGTGGTCAAGCCGGCGGCGCCGATCTGGTCGAAGCTGTTGAGGAGCGCGAAGCCCGCCCGGTCATAAACTCGGCTGAAGCCGATGCGGATCACCGTTTTGTCGTTATCGCCCACAATTTTCTTGAGAAAACCCTCACTCGCGCGCGGCGAATAGGCAATTGAGATTCGCGGCGACCAATCGGTCTTTTCGGACGGATAGAAACCTGGGCCGGCACCCAGACCGAACTCAATCGGCGGCTCCGCGCCGTAGCCGATGCCTTGGTTCATGTTCTTCACATCCTGGTTGAACTGGGTCCCCAGACCGAATGTCGGGTAGGTTTGCAACCCATTTGTCTCCCAGGGCGGAGGAAAGAACGACCAGCGCAGTCCGTAGGTCAGCGTAAGGTTCGGTTTGATGCGCCAGGTGTCCTGCCCATAAAACTCGTACCAGTCGAGGCCGTAGTTTCGATTGACCGGCGCACCCTGCGGAAGAGCATTGCCGCCTTTGTCCAGATTGTAGTTGGCGACGACATCCGAGATCATGCCGTACAAGGACAGCAGAGGACGGTCATACTGGGTTGCAGTGAGAGGCTCCGGCGCTGTGCCCGCAGCAAACCCAGGAATGTTGAGGTTCGGATGCGCGGTTGCATTCATGGGATCCAGCGTGCTGCCCGTGCCGGCAAAGCCGATTGGAGAAGTCCAGTTCGTCGTGCCCAGTCCGAGCGTGTTCGAGTGCAGATAGCTTGTGCGGGGATCGCGGGCGATTCCGATGGCGGCACCGAACTGGAAAGTATGGGTCCCCTTGGTCCATGACACGTCGTCGACCAGATTATGCAGCGGCACCTGGAAATTGTGGCTGTAGGTAATACCCTGATCCAGGCCGAGAAACTGGTTCCACTGCGCGTCGGTATTGCCCACGATTCCAAAGCTCTGGCGGGTGAATCCCCAATGGAAGGAATTAGTGAGAGTGGGACTGAGAACCGCGATGTAGCCGAGGACGAAACCTTTGCTGTGATCGAGCGTAGTTTGCTCCGGTACGTCGCCAGGCAGGAACGGAGCGCCGGGATTGCGCAAGTCTTGTCCGGCGCCCCGTGCAAACAGAGTGTGCCTGCCATCGGAGGTCAGACGGTAATCCAGGCGTCCGATGAAGACGTCGTTGTCCAGGCTGGTGGGTGCGCGGAAAACGTAGCCGGCATAGTTCAAGCCATCTCCGGCGGAAGGATCGTTGGTCGGAGTCCTGCCCGTGCAGAAAGTCGTGTCGAGATAACCGGTGTGACCGATCGGGTCGAGCATTGCCTTATCGATTCCAAAGCCGCGCGGATCGAGGTTCGCCAGGTCTCTGGGATTCATCGTGGTGATCCCGTCATTCACATTTACGTATTGGAAGATGCCCTGGCAGAGAGAGGGAGTAGGTATCACGCGCTCGGCCCGCTGCTGCTCCCGCTCGCGAGTGCCTTCGTAGTTGGTAAAGAAAAACAGCCGGTCCTTCTGAATCGGTCCGCCCACCGACACGCCAAAAATATTGCGGTTCAGCTGCAGAGGCTTATTCGGCAGGCCTATATTCAACTCTGATTGCTTGACCAAGTAGTCGTTAGCGCTGGTGATTGTATTCCGCAGGTATTCATAGATCGTGCCGTGAAAGGCATTTGTGCCACTTTTTGTTACCAGCGCCACTTGCGCCCCCGAGCCCTGGCCCTGGTCTGCCCCATAGTTCGTCGTCGTCACTCGGAATTCCTGAACCGAGTCCTGCGTCACGGGCAATACCGACGTAAATGCATAGCCGTTGGACTGATCGTTTACGTCGACTCCGTCGAGTGTGACATTACTCTGATCGCTACGCGCTCCATTCACTGCACCATTGCGCGTGTCTTGATCCTGGTCCGCGATGCGATTGCCGGTATAGGCGACTCCAGCTTGCAGGCTCAGCAAATCGGGGACGTTTCGGCCTTCCAGCGGAATCTGGCGCACTTGCTTTTCGTCGAAGGAATTGCCGACAGAAGCGTCGACCAGATTCAAAGCCGGCACCTCCGATGTGACGGTCACGACTTCGGTGGCCGCACCAACCTTTAGCTGAACGTTGGCCGTGGCTGGTGTATTCACCAGCAGCGCAAGACCCTTCTGTTCATAGCCGCGAAAGCCGGCTGCGGTTACGTGGAGGGTGTAGGTTCCGGGTGGGATAAGAAGGAACTGGTATTCTCCCTGCCCGCCGGTAGTCGCAGTGCGTTCTGTCTTGGATTCGGCATCCACGATCACAACGTTGGCCGCAACCACGGCGTTGCCGTCGGGATCGGTGACCGTGCCGCGGACCGAGGTGGTGGCCTGCCCCAGGGCGAGCCCGGTGCCGAGCGCACATGCAAGAAAAGTCAACGCCAGAGTCGAAAGAATCGGAGAGCGGCGCGAAGACCGCGAGTGGAACACCCAAGCTGCGCGAGTCAAGGTAGGTTTCTTGCGCATATCTTCCCTCCCGAACAGCGATTGGCTTTTGCGTGAGACCCTTCTGAGACGATTCCGTGTACACCTCGCCGCGCAGAATGTCAAGCAAGGAATGGCGTCGCAGAGTGTCTTATTTCGTGTTTAAGACATTACCTGGGAGCAAGGGTTGAGAGAGTATGTAGTGTGTGGCTCTTGCTGGCGAAGCCCTGCTATTCTGAGCCCATCTCGCCATGAAGTCGATTTATGAAGATCTTCCGCCGGTGGAGATCGCCGGGCGGAAGTTTGTGGGCCGCGTGTTGGTCGGGTTGCTCGTGCTGGTTTCCGCACTGGTTGGTGCCACCGCGGGCCTTCTGTTGGTTTACACCACCGATCTGCCGCAGGTCGAGGCGCTCGAGGCCTACCGGCCGAGTTCGATTACTGAGTTGTACGATGACCACGAGCGCGTGATTGGGTCGTTCGCCCTGCAACGGCGGGTGGTAGCCGGCTACGAAGATTTTGCTCCGTTACTGCGCGATGCGCTTGTTTCCATTGAAGACAAGGATTTCTATCGCCATTCGGGAATCAATTTCTGGCGCATCGTGGGCGCGGCCTACCGTGATATTGAGTCCGGTGGAAGAGTGCAGGGTGCATCGACGCTGACCATGCAGTTGGCACGCAACCTGTTTCTTTCGCCCGACCGCTCGTTCCATCGCAAGGTGCAGGAAGCGATGCTCGCGATTCAAATCGAGCGGCGTTTCACCAAACCGCAGATCTTCACGCTCTACGCCAATCAGATTTTTCTGGGGCATGGAGCTTACGGCTTCGAGGCCGCCTCGGAATTCTATTTCAGCAAGCCCGCGCGCAACCTCACGCTCGCTGAAGCCGCGCTGTTAGCGGGTCTTCCCAAAGGTCCGGGAGTCTATTCGCCGATCAACCATCCGGATCGGGCGATGAAGCGCCGGAATCTGGTGATCAATGCCATGCTCGAAGACGGAAAGATTACGGCCGCGCAGGCCGAGGCTGCTCGCTCCAATGCAATTGCGTTGCATCTGCAGCACGATCCGAATTCCCTGGCTCCTTATTTCGTGGAGGAGATACGGCGCTATCTAGAGGGCAAGTATGGCGCCGACCAGGTGCACGAAGGCGGGTTAAAGGTCTATACGTCGCTGGACGTCGACTTGCAGAAGACCGCGAACCAGGCCGTGCTGGATGGTGTGGCCGCTTACGAACGCCGCCACGGATGGAAAGGCCATCTAGAAAATGTGTTGGCGGAGGGGAGTGCGATTGACAAGTACGAGCATCCAGATTGGGATGACGAACCGGAGGTGAACGGATATGTGCATGCGCTGGTAACATCCTCGGGGATTGGAATCGCAACCGTGAAGTTTGGGCGGTACGCGGCGGCGTTGAGCCAGACCGATGTAGGCTGGACGCAGGGCAAGATACAAAACCTGTTAAAGACGGGAGACATCTGCTATGTGAAGATATTATTGTTGAGTGCCAACGGAGCGGCGCGCGTGAGCCTGGAACAGGATTCCGGAGCGCAGGGAGCGCTGCTTGCCATCGATAACGCGACTGGCGGAATCAAGGTGATGGTGGGTGGACGGGATTTCAACGAATCGAAATTCGATCGGGCGACGCAATCGTTGCGGCAGGTCGGATCGTCATTCAAACCTTATGTCTACACAGCGGTGATTGACCGCGGAGGAAGCCCGGATGACACGATTCTGGACGAGCCGGTCACTTTCGAGAGTGCCTCCGGACCTTACTCGCCTCACAATTATGACGAGAAATTTGAGGGAATTATTACCTTGCGGCGCGCTCTGGCTCAGTCGCGCAACATTCCGGCGCTGAAACTCGCCAGCAAGGTCGGCATAAAGACTGTAATCGACTACGCCGAACGATTTGGAATCACAGCCAGATTGCCTCCGTATTTGCCGGTTGCACTGGGCTCGGCCGAGATCACGCTGATGGAACAAACTTCCGCCTACAGCGTCTTTCCGAACGACGGCGTGCGCGTGACGCCTCGCTACATCACGAAGGTGACAGATTATGAGGGGCGAGTGCTGGAGGAGGATTATCCCGAGGTGAAGGACGTGATCAGCGCTCGAACGGCGCGGATCATGACTGGGATGCTGCGCGAGGTGGTGCTACACGGAACCGGAGTTGCGGCTGCGAAGATGCCCTTCCCGGTTGCCGGGAAAACGGGGACGACCAATGATTTCACAGACGCTTGGTTTATGGGATTCTCGCCGACCATGACTTGCGGCGTATGGCTCGGCTTCGACGAGAAGAAAACATTGGGAGCCAAAGAAACAGGAGCGCACGCAGCGCTTCCCGTCTGGATGAATTTTATGAATGCTGCCATGGCAGGGAAAGATGTGGGGCAGTTCCAGCCGCCGCCAGATGTGCCCGGAAGTTTCGTGCAGAAAGTGGATACGCCGGATACACAGGCGGGCGCCGACGAGACGCACTGAGTGACTGTCGTTATCAGCTGACAGTCGCGTCTGCTGGCACACGACTCGTCAGATTTCAGTTTCAGACAACTATGAAGCCTTTGTTCCGTTTTGCGATGCTGGCGCTGGTGATGGTGGTGGTGGCAATGGTGTCGGCTGTGACGGCGATGCGATTTGCCATTCACGGGCAAGAAGTGCAGGTGCCCGCGGTGGTCGGCATGACTCCTTCGGAGGCGGAGCGAGCCGTTGCCGGTTTGGGTTTGCAGATCGAGGTGGAGCGGCAATATTACAGTCCGCAGATTCCTGAGGGGCGAATCATGACCCAACTTCCGCAGCCCGGGTCCAAGGTGCGGCGAGGATGGCAGGTGCGCGTGGCGCAGAGTATGGGGCCGCAGCGCGTATCCATTCCGGATGTAACCCGGCAAAGTCAGCGGGCGGCGGAATTGAATATTCGGCGGCGCGGGCTGGAAGTCACATCCACGGCCCAAATGCAATTGCCGGGAACACCGGCAGATCAGGTGCTGGCGCAAAGTCCGCCAGCCAACGCGAGCCAGGTGTCGGCTCCGAAGACTAGTTTGCTGCTTACGATACCTGCCGATCCGCCGGCGTTTGTGATGCCAAGTTTTGTCGGCCAGCCGCTCGGCCCTGCAAGTCGAGCCCTGCAGGATGCGGGTTTCAAACTGGGCACCGTGAGCGTTGCGCCACCGCCGGCGGACAACGCAGAAATACCAGGCGTTCCTCCGGTCGTGCCCGTTGTGCCTCCTCAACCGTCACCCGCCAGCATGATCGTTACGCAGTGGCCTCCGGCCGGGGAGAAGGTTCGTGCTGGGGCCGTAGTGAACTTCGAAGTGCGGTGAGTCGGATCGTCTGCGGCTGAGCTTCCGACAGGGTTAGGTTTTCTCCAGGATCGCAGCGAAGAAGCCGTCGCACGGCTGGACACCGGGCAGCGTACGCAAGTAAGGGCCACGTGCTAGCGAGGAAGGGTCCGGCAAGATTAATTCGCCCTCCCGATGAAGCCGCTCGAGCTCAGCCTGGCAATCGAGTACGCGGAATGATGAATCTTCTCCGAACGAGCGCTCGATGACATCTTCGTTTTCTTCTTTCTCCAAGGAACACGTGGAATAAATCAGGCGACCTCCAGCGGCAACCTGTGCCATTGCTGAACGAAGGATTGCCAGCTGCCGCATTTGCAGATCGGCAAGATCTTGAGGCGTGAGCCTCCACTTGATTTCTGGATTGCGGGCGAGCGTACCCGTCCCAGAGCAGGGTACGTCGGCGAGAACGCGATCGAACTTTGCGGCGAAGGGCAGATTGCGCGCGTCGGCTACGGCTACGCGGATGTTATGGGCCTCCGCCTTAGTTTGAGGATCATGTGCGTTCAGCAATCTTTGGAGCAGACTTGCGCGGTGAGGATGAAAATCGAGGGCAGCGATATCAGCGTCAGGATTGCGATCGGCGATGGCCAGAGTTTTCCCCCCAGGAGCCGCGCAACAGTCGAGGATATGCTCGCCGTGGCCCACCAGAGTTGCAACGAGTTGCGAGGCTTCATCCTGAATGACGCAGAGGCCCGCCCCTAGAGCAGCTGCTTTTGTAATATCTCCGCGCTGAACTCGTCGCGCGGAGGCGAGGAAGGCACCGGGAGCGAGTTCGATTCCTTCAGCGCGGAGCTGGTTTTCTGCTTCATGGTGACGAAGACGGATTGCAGTCACGGGAACCGCTTGGTTCTGCAGACAGATGCGAAAAGCGGAATTGAGTCCGTAGGCCTGGGTCCAGCGTTCCACAAGCCACAGCGGATGGGCGTTCATGGCAGCTATAGTCTCGGCTGAAGCGGGACCGATCTCGTGAGGAAGCTCGTGGGGCGAGTCGCCGGGGGCGAGTTTACGCAGCACCGCATTCACGAATGAGGCGGCAGAATGTTTGCGTGCACGCTTAACCAGTTCAACGCTCTCATTGATAGCCGCGCGGGCGGGAATGCGGTCGAGCCACCGGAGTTGGTAGAGGCCTAAACGAAGTGCAGTGAGAATTTCGGGATCGAGTTTAGAGAGCGGCTGAGAGGATTGCTCGGCTATTTGCGAGTCAAGCAGCGATCGCCAGCGCAAAACACCCATGACGAGTTGCGTCGTCAGCGAGTGATTGATTGCTGTTAGCCGTCCGTAGGTCTGGGAATGAAGAAGTTCGGAGGCATAGGAAGACTCGCGCTCGACGCGCAGCAGAATATCGAATGCAGCTGCCCGGGCAGGAGAAACCGAGCGGTGCGAGTCTCGAGCCTTTGATTTCATTTCCTGCCAGTATGACGGAAGTTGCGCTTCCAGAAAACATTCGCGCGGTTCCGGACTACGCGCCCAGTCTTTCTCCCGGCCGCGGACGATAACCTCGAATGAAGTCAGAGGCCGAGGTGCGCTTCTTGCTTTCCACTTGGAGCTCGAGAATCTCGAGCGCGGTTTCCCGGCCGCAGCCGACAAAAAGATGATTGCCTTCAACTTTTATTTCAGCCGGTGCAAGCGCACGATCGAGCGCTACCGCCTTCGATATCTGTGTGGTCTTGCCGCGGAACTTCGAATAAGCGCCGGGCCAGGGCTGGAAGCCTCGCAGACGATTCAGGATTTCGCTGGCCGGTTGAGAAAAATTAATCAGGCCGTCTTCCTTCTTGAGAATGGGAGCGAGCGTTGCCTGAGAGTCATTTTGCCGGTGCGGTTGAATGCTACAGGTTTGTAATCCGAGCAGTGTCTCGACGGTAAGGTTCGCCCCCACTGCTGCTAGCTTTGGGGCGAGCGTCTCCGCCGTGTCGTCTGCAGCAATTGGAATTTCCCGCTGCAGAAGAATGTCCCCGGTGTCGAGGCCTGCGTCAATTTTCATCGTGGTAACTCCAGTGACGGCTTCTCCCTGCGCAATCGCCCACTGAATGGGCGCCGCGCCACGATATTTTGGTAGAAGCGAGGCGTGCAGGTTGATGTTCCCGAGATGCGGAAGATCGAGCATCCATTGCGGAATGATTCGGCCATAACCGACTACGATGATCGCGTCAGGCTTAAGCAGAGTGAGACGAGCACGAAAGTCCTCATTGTCCTTGATGCGTTCCGGTTGCACGATTGGCAATCCTAATTTCAGCGCACGTTGCTTGACCGGAGGCGAAACAAGTTCGAGCCCGCGCCCTTTGGGCCGATCCGGTTGCGTCACCACAAGCGGTATGTGGAATCCAGCCTCGACGAGTTTCTCGAGAGTGGGCACAGCGAACGCAGGCGTTCCGCAAAAAACGAGGGAGATTGGGTGATCGGGTGATCGGGTCATCGCGTGATCGGGTTATTCAGTGAGCGAAAATATGTAAGTCAATCAGCCGATCACCATATCATCCGATCACCGGTTCTTCTACCATTCTCCCGCCTTGATCAGCTTGCGGATCTTTCGCTTGACTAAATCGCGCTTGAGCGCGCTGATGTGGCTGAGATAGAGCTTGCCATTGAGATGGTCGGTCTCGTGCTGAAAGGCGCGCGCCAGAAGATCGTCGCCAGTCTTCTCGAAAATCTGACCGGTCAAGTCCTGGGCGCGAATAGTTACGAGTTGGGCGCGAGAGACATTCTCACGAAAGTCAGGAATGCTGAGGCATCCTTCGCTTTGCGAATGACGGCCTTCTTTGTGAATGATTTCCGGGTTGATGAGAACGAGTTTCGCATTCGGATCTTCTTTAAAGGTGATATCAATCACTGCGACGCGGCGCGGGATACCGATCTGCGGCGCTGCCAAGCCCACGCCCCGGGCGGCATACATCGACTCGAACATATCCTCGACCAATTGCTTGAGTTCCTCATCGAAGACAGTGACTTTCTCGCTCGGCTTCTCGAGGACGGGATTTCCGAATTTCACAATCGGATAGATCATCAGCGATTAGATCATAAGTAATTAGATCATCAGTAATTTTTCAGCTGCGTGCGGTAGCCTTCGAAATTGCGCAACGTCTCCCCCATGGAGTCACCGCCGAATTTCTCGAGAGCGCAACGGGCCAAAGTGAGCGCAACCATGGCCTCAGCCGCGACTCCGGCGGCCGGAACCACACAAACATCGGAGCGCTCATACGCAGCGCTTACCGGTTGACGAGTAGCGAAATCGACCGATTGCAGGGGCCGGCGCAACGTCGAGATCGGCTTCAAGTATCCGCGCACGCGGATTTCTTCCCCGTTGGAGACACCTCCCTCGATTCCTCCGGCATTGTTGCGAGTGCGAGTGAACGCAGAAAAACTCGTCGGTCCACCATAACCTATTTCGTCGTGAACAGCGGAGCCGGCGGAACCTGCAGATGCAACGCCAGAGCCGATCTCCACCGCCTTTACCGCTTGCAATGACATGACGGCGGCGGCCAGCATGGCGTCCAGGCGTTCGTCCCATTGCGCGTATGTGCCAAGGCCGGGAGGAACGCCGTGAGCGACCACTTCAAAGATTCCCCCCACCGAGTCACCCGTTTTCAGGACTTTATCAACTTCGCCTTTCATGCGTTGCTCGGTTTCTCCGTCAGCACAATTGAGCAAGACCTCTTCCTGATTGTAAAGACTCTGAATTTGATCCCACGAGACTTCTTGTTGCATGGTTGATCCGCCGACCGCCACAACGTGGCTTAGAACCTCGAGGCCGAGTTCACGCAGAAAAATCTTCGCAACTGCTCCGATGGAGACGCGGGCCGCCGACTCCCTTGCCGATGCGCGCTCCAACACGTAGCGAGCTTCAGGAAAATTGTATTTGAGAGCACCCGCCAGATCGGCGTGTCCGGGCCGGGGAGACGCCACACGCTTTTGCCGGGCAGAATCGCCTTCGCCGACAGGCAGGGCTTCCTGCCAATTCTTCCAATCTTTGTTTTCAAGTTGAACGGAAATGGGTGAGCCGATCGTCATGCCATGCCGGATTCCAGAGAGCACGTGCGCCGTGTCGCGCTCGATCTTCATGCGGCCGCCGCGGCCGTAGCCCTGCTGCCGGCGCCAGAGTTCACGATCGATAAACGTCTGGTCCACTTTCAACCCGGCAGGCAGGCCTGAAAGAAAAGCGACCAGAGCTTCGCCGTGAGATTCTCCTGCCGTAAAATAGCGCAGCATAAGTGCTCGATTCTACCTGATGCGGCTTGCCTCTTGAGTTTCTGGCCTCAGAAAAAGTTGTACGCGCGGTTAGCTTGCCAAAAAAATGTCCTCCGAATAGAGATTCACCCCCCGCAAACCCGCAAATGGTTGCTACAATGAATGAGCTTCGCAAGTCTTTTGCGGGTTGAGTTCCGCCCGAGCTGCGTCACTCCGCAAATTTTCTGGCCCAAAAGGAGCATTAGTGCGCCCACGCCCAGATACAGGAGAAACTACGTTTCCAGCCACGACGATTCGGTGCGTGATTGCGCACGACCACGTTCTGTTTCGGCAAGGTTTGCGGCGTTTGCTGGAAGATCAGCCTGATATTGATGTGGTCAGCGAAGCCGGCAACGCGGCGGAATGCCTGCGCAAAGTATATGAATTCCGTCCGGATGTGGTGGTCGCGGATGCCGCGACGTTCGGGCTATCCGATTCCGATGCCGAGCTTTGTGTCGCGCGGGAATCTGCCCGGACCAAAATAGTTTTCGTGAGCATGTGGGAGGAAGCTACCTCCCCGTTCACCGGCTGGCGGTCTGCCTCGCGAGGTTGCGCGGTGCGGAACACTTCCGCGCAAGAACTGGTGGAAATGATCCGGGACTCTTGCCGGCGCGATGGAGAGGATGCACTGCCGGAATGCAGTACACGACGTCCTATGGAGACGCAGTTGCCCTCGGAAGTGGCTCTTACGGCCCGCGAGCGAGAAGTGCTAAAACTACTGGCGGAGGGCAAGACGGTGCGCGCGGCGGCAACGGTGCTGGGATTAAGCAGCAAGACGGTGGATGCTCATAAATTCAATCTGATGCGGAAGCTTGGCATCCACAACAAAGCTGAGTTGGTGATGTGGGCAGTTCAAAAAAATGTTGTGAAGGTTCCGGTCAACTTCTGAGCGGTCGCGACCGGGTGCAAGCAGCCGCGAGTTCGACGAGACTGGAAACCTGCAGGTCAGGGCGCCCTTCGATTTCCTTGACGGCTCCGACGCCGGTTCGTACCGACGGACGGTTGACCCAAACCGTAGCCAAGCCGAGCGACTGCGCCGGAAGCACATCATGGTAGACGCTCTGGCCCACGTGCAGCACCCGATCGGCGGGCACTCCGATGCGGCGCAGCGCGAGCTCAAAAATCTTTAGTGACGGCTTGTACGCCTGGGCTTGCTGGGCCGTTACAATCTGATCGAAGCTCACTTCCAGTTGAGGCCGGGTACCGGCGAAGAGATCGTCGTCCACGTTGGAAATAATCGCTAGCCGAAATTGCCTCTGAAGTTCGCGGAGCGCTCCAACCGTATCCGGCCACGGCTTCCAGTTCGGCAGTGAATCAGGTAACGAGCTGACCTGGTTTTCTGTGGGCGCGAATCCAAATTCTTCTCCGAAGCGCTGCACCACAGACCGAAGGACCTCGCGATACCGGCGATACTCTCCCTGCTCAGCGCTGGCTTCGAAATCGCCGTAGAGCTGCAGGATCGTGGCGTCGTCCGGGTCTTTGCCGTGATCGGCAAGAATTCGGTGCAGGCAGCGGAGAAGGCCCTCCTCCCAGTTGATAAGAGTGCCGTAGCAATCGAAGGTGAGGAATTCGAATCGGCTGAAATCGAGCTCTGAGCCAGGCGGCGTCATCGGATAAGTTTCTCCATTTCTTTCTCGTCGATCACCTGGACACCAAGGTCTTTAGCCTTGTCCAGCTTCGACCCCGCATCTGTTCCGGCAACCACGTAGTCCGTTTTCTTGCTGACCGAGCCCGTGACCTTGCCGCCGGCGTCTTCAATCATCTTCTTGGCTTCGTCGCGCGTGAAATGCGCCAATGCGCCTGTCAATACAAATGTCTTTCCAGCCAGTTTAATTCCTCGTTGCTTCTTTTGGCCGCTTAGAGTGAGCCCAGCTTCGCATAGTCTCCCCACCAGTTTACGATTGGCTGCAATGCCGAAAAATTCAACAATACTTTCGCCGATGCGCGGGCCAACTTCGTTCACCTGCTGTAACTCTTCCACGTCGGCATGCTCGAGAGCTTCCATCGATCCAAAATGCTCAGCCAGAAATTGTGCAGTGCGCTCGCCCACAAACCGGATGCCGAGGCCATAGATCACGCGTTCCAGCGGCAGCTTCTTCGAATTCTCGATCTCGTCGAGAATATTCTGCGCCGACTTATCCGCGAAGCGCTCCAGACTGAGAAGGTCTTTCTTGGTCAGCTTGTAGATGTCGGCAACATCTTTGACCAGGCCGCGATCCATCAGTTGATTCACCAGCGCCTCGCCCATGCCATCGATATTCATCACACCGCGCGAGGCGAAGTGCAGGATAGTCTCGCGGAGCTTCGCCGGGCAATTCGCGTTGACACACCGGTAATCGACCTCACCTTCGGCACGGACGACTTTTGTGCTGCACACCGGACAGGTTTCAGGCATGTGAAAAATCTTGTGGCCGCGCGGATGATCTTTGTCGTCGATGACTTTGGCGACCTTGGGGATCACATCGCCGCCGCGTTCCACCTGCACCCAATCACCGATTCTCACTCCCAGCCGCTCGATCTCATCCATGTTATGCAACGTGGCGTTCCTCACGGTTGTGCCCCCGATTAAAACGGGCGCCAGCATTGCAACGGGTGTGAGTTTGCCAGTGCGCCCCACCTGCACGCGGATGTCTTCGAGTTTCGTGATCCCGGCCCTCGCCGCATATTTGAAAGCAATTGCCCACCGCGGAGCTTTGCCCGTAAACCCGAGTTCGTCCTGCAGCGCAATGCGATCGACTTTGAGCACGATCCCGTCAATCTCATACGGCAACGCATCGCGCTTCGCTTCCCACTGCCGGATGAACTCCCAGGCCTCATCCATGCTGTGCACGAGCCTGCGATTCGGATTGACCTTGAATCCTGCTGCCACCAGCGAATCGAGAGTTTTCCAGTGTCGATCGAAATATGTACGCCCGTTCTCGAGCAAGATATAAGGGAAGAAGTCCATGCGGCGTTCCGCTGTAATATTTGCGTCTAACTGCCGCACCGTACCCGCAGTAAAGTTGCGGGGATTGGCAAATGTCGCGAGCCCCTTGCGCTCTCGTTCCTCATTCACCTTCTTGAAGGCAGCAGTCGGCATCAGAAGCTCGCCGCGCACCTCGAAATCCGGCGGGATGCCGGCTTTCTTGAGCTTCTCTTTCGGAATTGAAAGCGGCACGGAACGCACCGTGCGCACGTTGAGCGTGACATCTTCTCCCACGCTTCCATCGCCGCGCGTAATTCCGCGAAGCAGCTTGCCGTCTTCGTAAATCAGCGCCAGCGACATGCCATCGAGCTTCAGTTCGCAAACGTACTCCACGTCTTTTTTCCCAGTCAGTTCGTGGACGCGGCGCTCCCAGGCGCGCAGCTCCTCCTCGCTGTAGGTGTTGTCGAGCGACAACATTGGTGATGAATGGGACACCTTGACGAAGCCTTCGCGCGGCTTGCCGCCGACGCGCTGCGTGGGAGAATCCGTGGTGATCAGCTCAGGATGTTCCGCCTCCAGATCCTTAAGTTGCTGCATCAGCTTATCGAAGTCCGCGTCGCTGATCTCAGGATGGTCGATGACGTAGTACAAGTATTCGTGGTAGCGGATCTTTTCCCGGAGGGAGTCGATCTTTTTTTCGAGGTCTTTGGACGTGGCAGGCATCGGCAAAGATTATAGGCGGGAAGGAACTTAAACTTCTTCGCCACGGATTACACGGATCCGCACGGATAAGACAATAATCTTGGGTTGATCCGTGGAAATTCGTGTGAAATCCGTGGCGGGCAGACGTCACACCAGATCATCCAGCTTCAGCGCCTGAGCCCCACCTTTCCACGACGCCTCAAACTGCTTCTGGACGAAGCCCGCGTCATACTCGCGCTTCTGCTGCAGCAAAGCCTGATGCAGTCCCCACAGCGACCGCGGATTGCGCAGATTCCGGTCCAGGTCGTCGCGGAAAACTTTCTCCGCGCCGGCCGCGTCTCCGCTCATAAGCAGCGCAGCTCCGAGCGATTCGCGCACTGGGAAAAACCAGTCAGGCGGCTCGCCATACTTGAGAGTGTCCTGGATGGCGACGGCATCGCGCAACATCGCCACAGCGCCGCTCTCGTCTTTCTTGGCGGCCGCAATCTTCGCTCCTAAGACATCCTTTGCGATCCTCATGATGTCCTTGGCTTTGTTATTGATCGGCATCTGGAAAATAACATCGGGAGGCGTGGCCGCTTCGGCATCAGAGACAATCTTGTACTCCGCCTCAGCGTCCGTAACCTTGCCTGTTCCAGCCAGTGCCAGCCCACGGCCGAAGTGCCAGAACACCGTAGCCGTCTTCATAGCCGCATCGGGCTGCGGCATCTTCAGGATTTCGTTCCAGTGATGGAAGCGAATCTCCACCGCCACCGGAATCGTCATGAAGCCTTCGAGCGGTGGCATGTCTTTCACATGGGGGCCGACATTCTCGACCAGCAGGTCCGCGTTTTTTCTCGACTCCCCATAGTTGCCGTTCATCGCCGCGCACATGGCGATGAAGTGCAGATTGTGGCTGTAGTACATCATCGGGTAGATGCCCTGGACTCCGGTGGCCTTGATGTAGGCGCGGTCCACGGCGGCGGCCTGCTCGTTGGTTTTCACCGCGGCCTCGTAGTCGCCGGTGCGAATGTAAACGTGCGCCGGCATGTGTACGATATGTCCGGCATTGGGCGCCAGCGCAGCCAGTTTGTTCGCTCCGGCCAGCGCGCGCTCGGGATTGGGCGAAGCCTCCACGGCGTGGATGTAATAGTGGATCGCACCCAGATGATCGGGGTCGCGCTTCATCACCGACTCCAGCGTGGAGACGATTTCCTCCGTCCCGGTTTCGGGCGTGCCATCGACATGCCACAGTCCCCAGGGATGCAGATTCATGCCAGCCTCGGCAAAAAGCGTGGCCGCGTCCAGGTCGTCGGGAAACTCGCTGACGAGTTGCCGCATCGCGTCGCGATAGTCCTCCGCAGCTTTTTTCAGATCGGACTTGGGATCGGCCGGAAAGCGCTTGGCCAGCGCTTGTATGTAGGCCTGGTCGCTGGGTGACGCGTCCTCGCAGAGATCGACGGCCTTTTGCACCGCGTCGTGAGCCTGCTTGTAACGGTCGGGGTCGGCGGGATCGTTGTAGTTCGGTCCCACCGCCTCGGCGACGCCCCAGTACGCCATGGCCAGCTTGGGATCGAGTTCCGCGGCGTGCTGAAACGAACGGGCCGCCTCGTCATGATTGAAAGCGTAGATGAATCGCAGGCCCTGATCGAAGAACTGTTGCGCCTGCGGGTTCTTGGTGGAAACAGGGTGATGAAGATCTCCCAGCCCGATCACCAGTGTGACCGGACGCGCCTGAGCATGCGAGGCATGGTTCTGGGCAACAGCGCCCAGGCAGAGAAGCAATCCACATAGAACGAGCCCCAGGGTTTTCATCGGATAAATCCTCCTGCATTCAATTTGTATTCGGGCGGTCAAAGAAGAGTCACAGGGCACGCACCTTACCGAGCGGCCACAGCTTATTCCAAACTCAACTGCTTGCCAAGTGGGCTATAAACGCCGGCAAAATGACTCAGGTACAATCCACCTTCGGTCAGCCCATGGAAAAGGCAGCGTTGCTTTATAACCCTGATTCCGGCGGTAGTCGCAGCCGAGGCCAAAGTGGGTTGGAATCCGTGCTGAGGTTGCTTCGTGGCGAGGGGATCGAGGCTGAGCTCGTGCTTGCCCACTCGCCCGCCGATGCGCAGGACCGGGTGCGGCAAGTAGTGCAGGCAGGATGTGACACGGTCTTCGCGTGTGGCGGGGACGGCACGATCCACAACGTTGTCCAAGTGCTGGCGAACACTCATGTCGCGCTGGCGGTCCTGCCCATGGGCACGGCCAATGCGCTGGCCCACGACATCGGCTTGCCCATGAACGTGATGGCGGCGGCGCAGGCCGTGTTGCGCGGCGTGCCCCGCCGGGTTGCGCTGGGCCGCATAGAGTGTGTCGATCTCGATGGCAACCAAGGCATGCGCTTTTTTGTCGTTGCGGCAGGCGCCGGAGTGGATGCGCACCTCTTTTACAAGCTCCATGCCGGAACGAAAAAGCGAATGGGCATGGCAGCTTACTACGCGAAAGCCTGGCATCTGTGGTTTACGCATCCCATGGCACGTTTTCGGGTTGAATTTGCGGAGACGGGCTCCAGCGAACTTCGGCGAGCCGACGTCACGGAGCTGATGGCCGTGCGGATTCGAAATTTTGGTGGAGTGCTGCGGGAACTGGCTCCCGGTGCGGCTCTGGAGCGTGGCGACCTGCGCCTGGTTTTCTGCCGCACCTCAAGCCGGCTTTCGTATCTGCTCTACGTGACGCGCGGATTGCTGGGCCTCAAATGGAAGGTTCCTGGTATTGAACTTGCCTACAGCGGCGGAGTTTCGTGCGCTTACCTGGGGGGATCGAACTTGAGCGGATCGAATTCTGCTGGCGAAACGTCAAAAGCGCAGCCGAAAGTCTACGTCGAAACCGACGGCGAACTTGTGGGCACCTTGCCTGCCAGGGCTACCGTCGTGCCCGATGCTCTCACATTACTTGCGCCTTCGCGCTGAATCGTTGGCAATTGCGGATATATCCAAATAGAATCTTCAAACCGCTTGGAACCTGTTACCCATTTTCTGACCGGCGCGTGCATGGGCCGCGCCGGACTCAACCGCAAGACTGCGCTGGCCACACTCACGTTGACGCTCGCGGCGGAGGCCCCTGATCTGGACGTCCTTGGCTGGTTCGGCGGCCCCGCCTTCGCTTTCGCTCATCATCGCGGATTCACGCATTCTTTTCTAGGGATTCCGATCGACGCCGCGGTGGTCCTGGGCTTCGTCTATCTGATTTGGCGATTGCGTGGGCGCAAAGTGAAAGATCCCAACCTTCCGCCACGCTGGGGATTGCTCTTCCTCTTCGCGTGTCTCGCCGGCCTTAGCCACATTCTGCTCGATTTCACCAATAACTACGGCGTGCGGCCATTCTGGCCGTTTTCCGAGAAGTGGTATTCCTGGGACATTGTCTTCATCTTCGAACCGATCATGTTCACCCTCTTGCTTCTGGGACTGATTGTGCCGTCACTGTTTTCATTGATCGATAGTGAGGTCGGTGCGCGGTCTCACGGGCCGCGAGGCCGGGTCGCTGCCACGCTGGCGCTGGCAGGCGTGGTTTTTATGTGGGGACTGCGCGACTTCGAGCATCGGCGCGCGGTTGGCGCTCTCGCCGCCCGCACCTATCAGGACGCCGAGCCGCTGCGGGTTTCCGCCTATCCCGCGCTCGCGAATCCGTTTCGCTGGTACGGCGTGGTGGAGACGCCTGCATTCTTTGTGCTCGCTCCGGTGAACTCCTTGGGTCCGGAGATTGATCCCGAAGGCGATCTTAGAATCCGTTACAAACCGGAGGAAACTCCGATCACTTTGGCGGCAAAGAAGTCTTACTTGGGGCGGGTATACCTCGATTGGGCGCAGTATCCGTTGATTGAGACCGAAACGCTTCCGCCTCCGGAGTCCGGATACATCGTGGATTTCCAGGATTTGCGTTTCGTGCAGCTACCCAGCTTGTTCGGCCGCCGCGGCGAAACGAGGGGGGCCTTAGCAGCCGGGGTTCAACTGGACAGGAATCTGCACGTTGTCGGCGATATCTATGGCTCCGGCAAAAAGCAAGTCCTCGCGTCCGAACCCGACTGAGGCAGAGATCGGCCAATGGTCTCGACAACGTGGTGATGGTGCAGTTTTAGACAGCATCAGCGCAGCGAACGCCATATAACTGCGCATCCTCCCCTTGACGTACGAGCCTCCGCGCGCCCAAAATGATGTTTTGCCTGCTGAGGTGCTCATGTTGCCCTACCTATTCGTTCTATTAGCAATTGCCGTTCGCTTTTTACCGTTCGCGGGACAGTTTAATGTCCTGCCACACGCTTGGCACTTTACTCCTGTGGCAGCATCGCTGCTGTTTTTCGGAGCCCGAGGCTCGCGGCGACAGATGTGGGTGCCTTTCGTTCTTTTGGCGGCGACGGACGTTGTCCTCACCAAGTTCATCTACTCGTACACTTTTTCCTGGGACCATCTTGTCACATGGGCGTGGTATGCGGCGATTTTGTGGCTGGGCACGAATCTGCGCGAGAAATCCGGGCCAGTTCGTGTGGTGGGCGCGGCGCTCGCCAGCTCAGTTTCGTTCTTCCTGATCAGTAATTTCGCCGTGTGGGCGGCGTGGCAGATGTATCCTAGGACTTTCGATGGCTTGATGATGTCGTACGCGGCCGGACTTCCATTTTTCCGAGGCACGGTGGAGAGCGATCTGTTCTTCTCAATTGCGTTTTTTGGGATGCCAGTGTTCTTGATGGCGCTTTCCCGCTGGATGCATAAATCCACCGGCGATCACATCGCCGCAGCCTAAGATTGGCGCAGATCGGATCGGCGCCGAACGTATCCTAATCTGCACGGCTGCGCCTTCGACTCCGCCGCATCAGCAGCCAGACCAACACTCCCCCTGCGATCGCGGCCAACAGCAGGGAAAGATGCCGCCTGACGAGTGCCCCTATTATTCCAACGATCTGCTGCCCGAACCATAGGGTCAGCAAAGAAAGCACGAGGAAGCGTACAAATCTTCCTGCGAAGATAGCCGCGAGAAAGTCGCGGAATCGCATCTCGAACACTGCAGCTCCAAGTACGAAGATTTTAAACGGCGTGGGTGGCGGCAACATTCCGGGAAACATCAGAGCCCAGAATTCATGCTGCTCAAACGAGCGGTGAATGGTCTGAAAGCGCTCCTCGGAAATTCGCTTGCGCAGCACTTTTTCGCCCCCTAGGTATCCGATGATGTAAAGCGGAACGCTACCCAGGGCCGATCCGAGCGAGGCCATCACCACATAGAACAAAAACCGTCTGTGATCCTGGTACACATAGAACGCCACAACCGCGTCCACGGGCATTCCGAGCAAGGCGGAATCCGCGAACGCAATCGCGAAAACACCCCACATTCCGAGGGGCGCGAGCAAGTGCAAAATCCAAGTCTTGTACCTCGCCAGAATGTGTCCGATGGTTTTCAAAACGGAAACTCAGTCTACGTGAAAAGCCGCACCGTATTCACATGGTTGAAACATTTCGCGAGTGCCAGTGCCTAAATCCCTTGTTGACCGGCAAGTGACCGGCAAATTACTACGTTACCTGCGCAGTTACCATGCACCAATTTTGATGCAACTTTCATCACCCCGTAACATTGCCTTGCTACAAATGGATTGTGGATCTGCCTGTATACAACACGCTGATCCTTTCCGATCTGCACCTCGGTGCGGACACCAGTCACGCGCGCGAAGCCACGCGCGTGTTGAAGGACAACCACTTTCAACAGTTGATCCTGTTGGGCGACATCTTCGCCGATCTCAACTTCGCCCGCCTGACCAAGGAACACTGGAAGTTCCTCGGCTACATTCGCAAGCTTTCGAATCCCAAACGTAAAATCGAGGTCGTGTGGGTGGAAGGCAACCACGACCACGGGCTCACCAACATCATGTCGCATTTGGTCGGCGTTCGCGTCTACCAGCATTATGAATGGGAATTCGGCGGACGGCGGCACATCGCCATTCACGGCCATCAGTTCGACGGCTTCCAGGTGAACAATGTGCGGCTCAGCAAGTTGGGTACGTCACTTTACCTCAAGTTGCAAAAGTTCGACTTCAAACGCAAGCCCATCGTGCGGCTGATTGACCGGCTGAACACGCGCTGGCTGCGCATGTCGTCGAAGGTTTCCGCAGGAGCGCTGCAATACGCGCGCCAGCACGAGGCCGATCGCATTTTCTGCGGTCACACCCACGAAGCTGTGCATGTCGAAGAGGATGGGATTCACTACTACAACGCGGGCGGCTGGGTGGACTCCCGCCTGACTTATGTGACCGTCGATGAACAGGAGGTTCGCATCCATGAATTTAATGAGCATGAATTCAATGAGCATGAATACAACCAGCGAGCTGACGATCGTGATTCCAGCCAAGAACGAGGCGAAGCTGCTTCCTCGCTTGCTGACTTCACTGACGAATCAGGACTACTCGAAGATGTCGAGTACGAAAGTGTTGGTGGCCGACGCTAATTCGACCGATGGCACGCCTGAGATTGCCCTTAGCTTTCGCGACCGTTTGAACATCAGCGTAATCCGGGGGGGAATGCCCTCCGTTGGCCGAAATTTGGGCGCGGCCCGGGCGGAGAGCGACTACGTTCTCTTTCTCGACGCTGACATCGAATTGGCTCATCCTTCTGTACTTCGCCGCGCCGTTGAGCTGGCCCAGCGCAAGCAGCTTCATTGCGTTACCACGAATATCCTGTGCCGCGACGGTAATTGGATCGACAAATTGTTTTACGCGGGCAACGATTTCTTCCAATACCTCTCTTGCATCCACCGTCCCTTCGCCACAGGAATGTTCATGCTTTTCGACCTGAATAAATTCCGAGAGCTTGGTGGATTTCACGAGCAAGTCCTGTATGCCGAGGACTACTTGCTCAGCCAGCAAGTTGATCGCAAGCGCTTCGCCATCGTCCGCGGAGGGGTCTATACAACCAACCGCCGCTTCCAGAAGATGGGACATCTGCGCGTCGGCTGGCTCTTCCTGAGAATCGCGATGAACTACTGGAATGAGAACTACTTCTTGCGCGATCACAAATATTGGCAGACCTAAACGCGAATGTTATAACCGCGCGTTTTCTTCGTTGCCACAAAGACAGGATCGCAGCCAACCAGCTGGATCCTGCTTTTGCTTATGGCGGAAAACTTTATCTGCTACGTTTCTCAAAACCGCAGCACGATGCCCGTCGAGATGCGCACATTGTTCTGCGTCGCCCCGAACAGACTAGTCCGCACGTAGTCTCCCTGAAAACGCCAAGCAACGGGGCGGATGATTTTGTAATCGAGGCCCCCGCCGATTGCGGTGACGAACGACGTATCGGAGCCGACACCATTGTTGACGTTGACGTGCGCGGCTCCGAACAGAGCTTCGGCGAAAGGCCGAAACTTCCCGACGGAGAATGAGACTCGCGGTCCGAACAGGAAGTTGTGCTCGGTCACATTGGCATTAAATGGGCTAATAAGACATGGAAGTGGACCGGGACACGAAGTTGGGAGAAAATTCTGTGAGCCGTAGTGGCTGTCAAAATCAGCCACAATCCCGAGAAAAGGGATAATCTTGCCTTCTACCGAGGCCTCCCAACCATTTGTGTTCGCGCGATCGATCGAAGAGAGATCGGTATTGTAGTACGAGTAGCCGAAGAAGACGTTACCACCGGGAATCTGCGCGCTTGCCAAACCTGCGAATACGAGCACAACGAGAGCACTGAAGACTATTTTTCGCATGACGATCTCACGCTAACCCTGCTAATTCCTGGAGCTTTTGCGGCAAAAATTTAGATGCGACAGAAAAGAAATAGGTCAACCGCAGTTGCCCGATTTACAAATCGTTAAGGAGGGTGTAGAGAGAATAGCGGATTGTCGGTTGCGGTAGACCCTTGTTCAGAAGCGCCACACCAGACCGGTCGATCCCCGGACGTCGTACTGATTGGCATTGAGCAAGTGGCTGTGCACGACGTCGAGTTGCAAGCGCCAGGAAAAGCGCTTGAAGGGGATTCTACGATCCGCTCCCGCGCCGGCGTCTTCGATGACGGTATTGAAGCTCTCGCCGCCGGTTTTGGTAAGTTGCTCTCCCGCTGTAACGTGCGCGAATATCCGCCATTTTCCGTAGTTCTTGGAAACTCGCGGGCCGAGTACCGCATTGTATTGCACGACGCCTGGCCGGTAAATGCCGCTGCCATCCAGCACGAAACCGAGATAAGAAAATCGAAGGAACGGCTTGACTTCGACCGATCCATCAAATCCCCGAAATGTAAGACGGTTGATCACATCCACGGAATCGGCATAAGCCACTCCGGCATAAACGTTTCCGCTTTGGATCAATTGGGCTCTCGATGCGGTGGGAAATAACATTAAGGTCAGCAACGCCAAAACGACGGCTGCGGTTTTCGACACGAAAATGAGTCCTCCCTGGCAACTGTGCCAGCAGCAAATTCTACCTGAATGTGCCAAGCGCGTTGGATGAAGTTCGTTAGATGCAGTGTAAAGCAGGCTCAGGATGCCTCGTTGCCCAAAATTGTTGCAGTTCAGAAGTGGCACTTTTAACTAAAAAATTACGCTCTTTTCATGATTCCAAAACCCATTGGCGAGCGTCTATCTATTAGCATGCAAACTAGCGATACGAATTGGCAAACATGGCTGCAGCCGCATCGCCTGGCTGCCTTCGAAGTACCCCTTAAGGAGTCGAAGTTGAAACTCAGTTTGGAAACCCGGAATTGTGGCGATGTCATGATTATTCGCTGCCAGGGCCGCATCGTCTATCGCGACGAGGCTATGGCGCTCTCGCGCCTGGTGGGGGAATTTCTCCAATATCGCAGCAAGGTGGTTCTCGACCTCAGCGGAGTGAGTTCCATCGACAGTGCCGGCATCGGAGAACTGGTTTTGCTGCATACGCGGGCTCGATCTCAGGATGCAGACATGAAATATGCCAGCCCCAGCCCGCTGGTACGCGAACTGTTGGGCCTTACCAACGTCGATTCTGTGCTCGAAATTCATCCGAGCGTTGGCGATGCTTTGGCAGCGTTCCAACCCGCGGAAGCTTGCGCCGATTGTTGATTGGCGGGCAAGCGGGTGGAGCACACCCTGGGTGGAGCAGGCCTTCAGTCTCACGCGAAAACGCCTTGGTTCAAGGTGGGCGTTAGCTCCGAAGTTTGCGAAACTGGGGCAGGGTTCGACCTCTAGCTCTCTCGCTGAAAGCGATAACGCCCCGCCCGCTCGAGCGCAACCGCCTCAGCTACTTTTAGAAAGGCATGCGCCGCGTGGGAGAGTCCCGCCTCCTTGCGGTAAATCAATCGCAGCTTGCGCTGCACTCGTAATTCCCGTACGGGGATCCGCACCAGTTCCCCGCGTGCGACTTCTGTCTCCACGCTGATCTCCGGCATTAAGGCCACGCCGCTTCCCAGTGCGACGAATTGCTTAATTGCTTGCAGCGTTGGCAGCTCAAGATCCATGTGAAGCGGTGTTTTGTGCCGTTGAAAGGTTTGCAGAACCTTCTCCCGGTAGGGCGACGACACAATGTGCGCAACAAATGATTCGGCCCCCAGTTGCCTGATGCTCACCTCACGCGCCGAGGCTAAGGGATGCTTTGGCGGTACCACCAGCACAAGTTCATCCAGATAGCACACCACCGAATGCAGCCCAGACTCTTCCGGTTTGTAAGACAGCACACCCAGCTCGGCGCTATGGCGAAGCACATCGTCCGGAATGCGGCTGCCCAGGGCCCGTTGCACCGTAATCTTGATCATGGGGTGTAATCGCCGGTACTCCGCGAGCACCGGCAGCAAGTAAAGTGCAGTGAATTCATTAGCTGCGATCACCAGCTTGCCCTTTTGCAATTCCCGCAACTCCGCCAAGGATTCGTGAGCGTCATGGCGCAGGTTCAAGAGCTTCTCGGCATATTCGTATAGTACCTGCCCCGCATCAGTAAGAACGCCCTCCCGCGAAGAACGGTCAAACAAAGACTCTCCGAGTTCCTCCTCCAGTTTGCGGATGGTCTGGCTCACGGCGGACTGGGTGCGGTAGAGTTTTTCAGCGGCACGGGAGAAACGGTGCTCGCGCGCCACGGCCAGAAAAACTTCCAACTGCGAGAGTTCCATTCCCTGCACCTCTTATGCAACTACAGCGTCCATTAGCAAATCTTATCATAGAAGGATAACTAATGATCGCTGAAGAATTATAAGTTTTGCTTCAGCAGGGATGCCCCGTACCATTGATTCGAAGCAATACTGATTCGGAGCAATATCGATTGCGTTAGATCTCGTTTCTCGAAGGAAGACCCATGGCCAGCGAGCAGGTCCGCATAACGGTTTTTGACACCACTTTGCGCGACGGGGAGCAGTCGCCCGGCTGCAGTATGAACCACCAGGAAAAGCTGCGCCTGGCGCAGCAGATCGACCGTCTCGGTGCCGACGTTATCGAAGCCGGATTCCCCATCGCTTCCGAAGGTGATTTTGAAGCAGTAAAGGCCATTGCCGCGGTCATACGCCGCCCCATCATTGCCGGGCTCGCGCGCGCCTGCCGTCTCGATATTGAGCGCGCCTGGGAAGCTTTGAAGGATGCGGCTCGGCCGCGTATTCACGTCTTCCTCGCGACCTCAGATATTCATCTGAAGTACAAGTTGCGAATCACGCGCGAGGAGTGTCTCGCGCAGGCCCGCGAATCGGTTGCCTTTGCCAAATCGCTTTGTGATGATGTTGAATTTTCTCCCGAAGATGCCACGCGCACCGATCCTGAATTTCTTTGCCAGGTATTGGAGGCGGTGGTTGAGACCGGAGCCACTACGTTAAACATCCCCGACACCGTCGGGTACACCGTTCCGGCTGAGTTCGGCGGACTCATTGCAACCATTCGCAGACGCTTGAGAGGGATCGGGAACATTACGATCTCCGCCCATTGCCACAATGATCTTGGTATGGCTGTCGCCAACACCATGGCTGCCATTGACGCTGGAGCGCGCCAGGTCGAGTGCACTATCAACGGCATTGGTGAACGCGCAGGCAATGCCGCGCTCGAAGAGATTGTCATGGCGATGCGGGTTCGTCCCGACCGCTATCCGTATTACACCGCCATCGCAGGCGAGCACCTGTTTGCCGCCAGCCAAACGCTGAGCGAAATCACCGGCGTACCCGTGCAACCTAACAAGGCGGTTACCGGACGCAATGCCTTCGCGCACGAAGCCGGAATTCACCAGGACGGCGTCCTGAAAAATCCGTTGACCTACGAGATTATGACGCCGCAGTCGGTCGGCGTGCCCGACTCGAAGCTGGTACTGGGCAAGCACTCCGGTCGTCACGCGCTGGCGATTCGCTGCGAACAACTCGGCTACCAGTTCGACCGTCGCGCCCTCGATGACATTTATCGCCGCTTCGTCCGCCTCGCCGACAAGATCAAGCACGTCGAAGATCATCATTTGCTGGAGTTGATCCGCGACACCCATAAGCCTGCTACGTCAGCGACACCGTTGTTCGAGCCGCTGCGAAGCGCAGTGGCAGCGACGGCCGCCGCAAGTGCTCCAAGCAATGAATCGCACAGACCGTTTCCAATGGCGCAGGAAACCAACGCCTTCGGCGTTCCGCTGCCCGTCGCCGCCGATCATCATCACGATCAGCAGCAGGAAGATTACCTCTGGGGCGTGTAGCTGGCCTGCTCTGACACGACCCTGTAAGGAAAAATCGAGATGGACCCTTGACTGGTTCATCTCCAGGAACCTGCGACCGGGCATAGCGGTTACTTGTCTGAATTGGCTGCTAGATTGTCGCGCGAGACTGGCCTTCCGTGAACCCAAACCGTGGTGATGCTGTCGTAGGCGTCAACGCTTTCCAACGGTGATTTTTTCAGCAGGACCAGGTTGGCAATCTTCCTCGGCTGGATGGTTCCGACTTGCGAATCGATTTTGAACTTCTGGGCGTTACTGATGGTGGCGGCTCTAAGAATCTGCGCGAGGGACAATCCGGCCTTTTGAAGTTGCTGCATCTCCAGATACCCGTTCAGGCCGGGAAGATTTCCGTAAGTCGGAGCCGATGGAGTGTCCGTGCCAAAGAGAAAGTTGGCATCTTTGCTGGCCAGGTACGCAACCACCTGGCGCACGCGCCGCAGCGGGCCTTGCTCGTACTCCTTGAGTATCACGGCGTCGGGCACACCGTCTTCATTCAATTCCTTTCCGAACCACTTGCCCTCCGGCGACTGGAACCACTCCAGCATTTCCTTCGGCGTGACCTTCGAGAGGACATCCATTTTCAAATATTCAGGGTCAAAATACGCAAGTTCGCCAGATAGAACCTGTATCGTCGGTTGATAGCCAATTTTCTTTTCCACGATCTGGTCGAGTAGCCGCTTGATCTCGTCGGGCAGCTCCGTCTTCTTATCGAGATCTCCCCAGTGCCACATTCCATGTGCGATAACGTCAACATTTCCATCGACGGCGAATTTTTGTGCTTCAAACCCGTTGGCATGGATCATCAGCACCAGACCGTCCAGAGTCGCGGCTTTGCGGATCTCGGCCAGAACATCCGGGCCCATCACCGGCAGATTCTTGTCATCGGCAAAGCCCCGCTCGAAGTACGTTTTCACGCAAACCGCACCGGAACTTTTCACTCGAGCGACGTCCACGGCAGGCGTGTGATCCTCGGGCTTATATTCCGGCGGAATGCGGTCCGCTTGTTTCGCATCGTAAATGAAATTCGGAAAGGGTTTGAATCGTACTGCTGGCGGAGCGAACGACATCGGGTACCCATTGGCAAAAGGCAGCGATCCGCCACAGTCATATAAATCCGGGTGCAGGGGAGCCTGTCTGAAGTCTTCCAACACTTGCGGGTGAACCACAGCCAGATCCACCAGCGTCGTATAACCGAAGTAAAGGTAGGAGCGGGGGAGTTGCTTGAAATATTCCTGAACCATCTTCTGCTTGCCTTCACTCTGATCAAACGACATCCCCGGAACAGAAGCCAGGTGGACGTGCGAGTCGATCAGTCCAGGAATTAGATATTGTCCGTTTCCCGAGACTACCGTTGCTCCGGTAGGCTTCTTCGCCTTCTCACCTCGCTCGACCCTCGCGATGCGCCCGTTTTCGATTAGCAGGTTGCCCTTCTCGATGTGATCGAGGTTCTCCGGTGAGATGATGGTGACATCGGTGATCCACGTTCGGTCCGCTGCTTGGCCTGAGGCGGAATCGGCAAAGGCTGCGACTGAGAGAACCGACCCAAATATAACTGCGAATATTCTCATCCAAACCTCCTCATCTTGTCAGCCATGGTGTGCTCGTCTTGGTGCGCTTTTCATGCCCTTGTTGCGGAAGGACGCATCATTGAGATGTACGGACGGGCGCGGATAAAGTTCCCCTCAGCTCGCTCGCCGGGAGCCTGCAAAGCTAAAGCAGTTTCCGTTAGACTGACCGCATGCTCCTGAACCTCTGCATCCTCCCCGGCGACGGAATCGGGCCCGAAGTTACCGAACAAGCTGTTCTCGTTCTGCAAGCCGTTGCCGACGCATTCGGACATCAGCTTCAGCTCCAGAAAAAAACCATCGGTGGCGCGGCGCTGTCCGCAGTGAACGATCCTCTGCCCGCCGATACCATTCAGGCTTGTCTCTCATCCTCTGCGGTCTTGCTCGGTGCAGTAGGCAGCCCCGCCTTCGATCACTATCCCAATCACCTTCGCCCCGAGGCCGGACTCCTGCGCCTGCGCCGCGAACTCGGCGCCTACGCGAACCTGCGTCCGGCGATCTGCCTTCCCGCGCTGGAAGATTGTTCTCCTCTGCGCGCCGATTTGGTGCGCGGCACTGACATCATGATCGTACGCGAGTTGCTGGGAGGGCTTTATTTCGGGGCGCCGCGCTCCATCGTGGGCGAGTCTGGAAATCGCGTGGCCACCAATACCATGACTTACGGCGAGCCGGCCATCGAGCGCATCGCTCGCGTGGCGTTTGACCTTGCGGTGAAGCGACGCAAGAAAGTCTTATCCGTCGACAAAGCCAATGTTCTCGAGTGTTCTCGTCTGTGGCGCGAGGTCGTGACCCGCTGCGCGAAGGATTATCCGGGTGTCCAACTCTCCCACATGTATGTGGACTCCGCTGCCATGTCGCTGGTGCAGCGTCCCAGGGATTTCGACGTGATCCTCACCGAAAACATGTTTGGGGATATTTTGTCCGACCAGGCTGGGGGCGTGGTCGGTTCGCTCGGCCTGCTGGCGTCGGCTAGCATCGGAGGCCCGGTCGGGGTGTACGAACCGGTCCACGGCTCCGCGCCAGACATTGCGGGAAAGGGAGTTGCGAATCCGTTGGGGGCGATTCTTTCCGCAGCCCTGCTGCTGCGCCATTCTTTTCAATTGGAACGTGAAGCGGGCTGCATCGAGGAAGCGGTCAACGGAGTGCTGGATCGTGGCGCGCGCACTGCCGATCTAGCCAGACGCGGGGAAGCGCCGACCTCAACTTCGGTGATGGGACAGCAGGTGGTGGAAGCAGTGAAGGAGTTGGCGCCAGGGGCGAAACGAAAGTCGGCTTGATTCTCTTCGATTCCGATGCAAGTCGAAGATGATGCGAACCGGCGCTAGGCGCTCAAATTCTCGGCGCAGGCCTTCCGGGCAACGTCTCCACTGGCTGCGCAGCTACTCTGCAGCCGCCGTTATACTTCCCTGTCAGGTCATACCAGCGGATGCGCAACATCTCCAGAAACATGTGCGCCCCGTCCAGCAAAGGATTGATTCGAGTCCCGCCGCTGTGTCCCCAGCGCACCGGCACTTCGTCCACGCGGAATCCGAACTTGCGCGCCAGAAAGAGAACCTCCGGATCGAAGCCCCAGCGTTCGATCCTCTGCAGCGGCAAGATCGTTTGCGCAGCCCGACGAGTGAATGCTTTAAACCCGCATTGCGTATCCTTGAATCGCAGCCCCAGGATCATTCGATTCAACGCGTTGAAGACCCTGCCAAATAGTTGCCGATGGAGCGACTGGCGTTTGGTCTGCAACTCTGCCCGGAGCCAACGGGAACCGATGGCAATATCTGCGCCCGACTCCAATCTCTGCAATAATTTCGGCATTTCTTCGATAGGAGAGGAAAGATCCGCGTCGCTGAAGACGATTACCTCGCCCCGCGCCTTCAACATGCCATGGCGCACACTGTACCCTTTGCCTCGATTCCCGGGATTTTCCACGAACCGCAGCAGAGGATCTTTTTCAGCAAACGAGCGGACGATCTCCGCCGTGTCATCGCGCGAGCCATCGTTCACCACGATCACTTCCGCATCCCATCCCTGCTGGCGCACATATCCCAGCACCTTATCCAAAGTTGGCGCCAGGCGCCTGCCTTCGTTGTACGCCGGGATGACGATGCTGTAGGTCATAGTTTGCATTCAAATCTGCCTGGGGCAGCTTATCCCCTTCGGCGGGAATGCTTAGGATGTCTCGATGCCCAGTCCCGTTCCCTAAAAAGTGCCATTCCCGAAAAAGGCTTGTGGCGCGGAAAGACCCGCAACCTAAAAATGCTCCGCTAATTGTACGTCCTGGAGTCGGTAGAGGGTAACCGGAAACTGAGGACCGCTTTTACGCCGCACTACGCTGTTGGATGAGCATGCTGAAAAACTCATGTACCAGTTCGGCATCCCATAGGCCCTGGCGGGCCTCCTCGCGCATGGTTTGCGCGGCCTGATCGTGGGAAAGGGCCGGCTTGTAAGGCCGCGCCGTGCGCAACGCATCATAAACATCCACTACCTGCAGAACCCTCGGCAGCAGCGGGATTTCACCCGCGCGCATTCCGTCAGGATAGCCCGACCCATCAGCGTGCTCATGATGATGCCGGATGATGGGCAGGACGAGTCGCAGAGACTTCAGGGGCCTGCAGATATTCTCCCCCGTCACGGGATGCTGCCTCATCACTTCCCACTCGTTAACCGTCAAGTCGCTGCCTTTTTTAAGGATCGCGTCCGGTACCGCAATCTTGCCCAGGTCGTGCAAATATCCCCCGCGGCGCAAGGCGACAATCGAATCTTCATCCAATCCGAGATGCCGTCCCAATTCCCCGGCGCGCGTGGCCAGGCGTTCGCAGTGACCTTCGGTGTACGGGTCACGGCCTTCGACAATCAAGCCCAGAGTACAAAGAACAGAGTCGGCAGTCTCCAGTTCGTCGGTGAATTCCTTGACCCGCAGCAGCGACTTGACCCGCGCCTTCAACTCTTCCGCCAGCACCGGCTTGTTGAGGAAGTCGTCAGCTCCAGCTTCAATTCCGCGGACTTTGTCGGAGCTATCGGTCAAACCGGTAATGAGGACAAAAGGGATCAAGCGCGTTGCCGGATCGCTTTTGAGATCGCGGCAAAATTCGTAACCGGATTTCCCCGGCATCTTCACATCTGACAGGATAAGGTCGGGTGCCTGCCGCCGCACTTCGGCTTCAGCTTCGTTTGCACCGGGGGCCGTCACCACATCGTAACCGCTCATGGTGAGCAACTGGCTCATCAGTCCGGCGATGGTTGGCTGGTCGTCTACTACGAGGATGCGGGCGGGACGACGCACTGGCAACAAATTAGCCATACTCTTATCAGAACCCGCTTCTGGCTTGGGAGTTGCTTGTTCCTCAGAGCTCGCAGTCGGACGGGGATCGTGGGGGAAACTCATCACACCATGTACACTTACGATTTTACTGCAATATCAACCCCAGTGCTGGTGTCGGATACGATTCCCTCTTCCGTCGAGATGTTGCTGCCCGTACCCGGCGCGGTAGTTCCACTTCTGAACTGGCTTCAATCTTAACCTGCGCTATTTGTGACGTCTGACCTTGTCGGGGATCACGATTCCTGCTTAACCTCGGGCCATGATCCGCATCCTGGAATCTCTCAGCCTGCTTTCTCGCCTTCTACAGGCTCTGCTTCTCTTCATTGTTCTAACTTGCGCGAATGCCGCAGTGGCCGCCTCTAAACCGCACGTTATCGCTTTCGGAAAATGGACCACGGTTCAATCGGACATGGTTCAATGGACAGGAGATTCCGGCGCTGCAGACGACAAGACTGTCGCTCTGAAAGTTCGGCCGCTCCTGGTCGATGCCCGCATTAAGGAATTCACTCTCGGCTTCGCTCACGACGTCACAGATCGCCTCTTTGTCGTCCGCCGCGCCTTTCGCCTGAATGACAGCCTACCGCAGGAGTCCGCCTCGCCGCCGCATTGGCAATGGCAGCGCGGAGGATGGTTGCTCGTCGACCGCGTCACCGGCCACATCTCAGCTTTGAACCTTCCCGAATTCGACACTCTCTATTCCGCCGCCAGTTGGTATCGGGATTATGCAGCTTATTGCGGAGTCTCGGAGGACGGCAAGAAACTGTATGCCGTCGTAGCGCAAATCAGCCGTCGCAAGCTAGTGCTGAAGAAACTCCTCGATGGCGCGACCTTTGAGGAAAATATCAAAGACGAGGCACACCAGGATTCTGCCTGTCCCTTCCCTGACTGGCAGCGAGCTCCGGCTCGCGTCACCTTCGAGGCCGCAGGCTCTCCCAAACAAACGTTCGCCATCCGAGGGCACGCGGTGGATCTGATCAACGAGAGTGAAGAGCAAGACGAGGAAGCCTCAAAATGACAGCGGATTTTCGCACGGGAGTAATAGATAAGTAGTTTCCGATGCAGTGCGAGATCATCAATTCCAGCCGGGCGTCTGTGCTGGTGCCTCCTGTGACATGTTGCGAATCCTCTATACCCTCCTAGCAGGCTGCTGAAAAACTCAATTTGCTTGGTCAGAAGTACAGTCGGCGGCTAAAGCCGCTGCTGAAAACATGCCACTTATCGCAGCGCTGAAGCGCTGCGCCAACCAAAATCAAGGTTGTGGCCGGGTTTTTCAGCAGCCTGCTAGGTGGGTTGTCGGAGCTTGTGGCTCCGGTGCCACTTGACAATCAATCGTCCTCGAACATCAATCTCCTGTGGCCTCGACCATCGGCAAGTCCTCTGGCACCGTTGTCTGCTTTACCGTGGCGCTGGTTACCAGAATGACTGCGAGAACGACAACCATGCTGCCCATCACAATGAAGCGGTCTACGCGCTCGTGCAGAATCAGCCAGCCCAGAAAAACTGCGACCACCGGATTCACGTAGGCGTATGTAGACACCTTCGATGTGGGCACGTGCTTGAGCAGCCAGATGTATGCCGTGTAGCCGATCCACGAACCGCAGACCACCAGATAAAGGACGGCGCTCACTGCGCGCGCCGTCCATACAGCCCGTGAGAAATCTGCTAACGCCAAGGCCAATACAAAGTTTGCTGCGCCTGCCGCCGTAACCTGCCATGCCGTGGCGCTGAAAATGTCCATGCCGGATTGCCAGCGCTTCGACAGCACCGATCCGAGCGCCCAGGAGAAAGACCCGCCAATCAGACTTAGGGAGGACAAGAATTCGCGCTTTCCCAGCGCCGAGGTCGAGTGCAACTCCGGCCAGAACAAAACGAAGAGTCCTACAATCCCCAGCCCCAGCCCAGCTTTGCCTCGCCACGAAATGCGATGGTGGCCCAGCAAGAGCGAATCAAGAACCAGAAACCATAACGGAGTGATGGCAACGATCAGCGCTGCCAATCCTGATGGCACCGAAAGCTCAGCCCAAGAGAGAGTCAAGTTGCCACCCATCAGCAACAAGATTCCCACCACCGATGCCAGGGCGATCTGCCGGGCTGAGTACCAAATCCTGCGCCCCGTGGCCGCGCATGCCACGAGCATCACCAAGCCTGCGATCGAGAACCTTAACGCACACATCAAAGCGGGAGGAATGCTTTGCACCGCGATATCGATAGCCAGATACGTCGAACCCCAGAACAGATACACGAGCCCGAAGGCGAGGATTACCGCGAACCGGCTCGGGTGCTGAATGTTAGTCATGGCAAAATGGGGATGGTGGGGGCTAAAGCATATCAGAGTTGCCAGTCGTATCTTTCGATTCGACAAATCTCTTAAAGATATTTCTACCGGCATTACCAAAGAATGTAGGGGGTTACGCCGCGCAGTTTTGCAAGCTATAATGGCGTAGCGATGTTGACCGTTATCGATGCTGCGCAACAAATCCAATTCGCATTTGCCCAATTCGCACCTGCCCGAGTGCTGGCTGCACTGCCTGGTGTGTCCAAGGATGTTATGTCCGCGGCGCTATCGGGCGAATCTGCCTTCGCGCCTGCGTCCCAGCCTCTTCGGTAGCGACTAGTTTCTTATCCTCCCGCCCGATTCACCTCGACCTATGTATGTCTGAACCTGAACTGCGATGGTCCGAGGTTTCATTTACTGACAACCGGCGGCTGACTACTGACGGCTGCTTCTGGAGGATTCGATGACTACCAAGACTATGATTGACACTGCCGTTCCCGAAAAGAGCGGGATCGGACCCGCGATAACCGGGGCGAAACCCACCGGACCAAGAATCAAGACCGCCCTGCCCGGCCCCAACGCCAAGCGCGTGCTCGCGGGCGACCAGCAGTATATTTCGCCGTCGTATACGCGATCATATCCGCTTGTGGCCAAGAGCGGACGCGGCATCGTGGTGACCGATGTGGACGGCAATGAGTTCTATGATTTCTCCGCCGGCATTGCCGTGACCTCGACCGGACACTGCCATCCCCACGTCGTCGCCGCTATCCAGAAGCAGGCGGGCGAGCTGATTCACATGTCGGGCACGGATTTTTATTACGAGAGCATGGTGCAGCTCGCGGAGCGGCTGGCGAAGATCGCTCCCATGCCTGGTCCACATAAGATTTACTACGGCAACTCAGGGGCTGAGGCCATCGAGTGCGCGCTGAAGCTGGCGCGCTACCACACCAAGCGCCAAAACGTGATCGCGTTTTTTGGCGCGTTCCACGGACGCACCATGGGTGCGCTATCGCTGACCGCCTCCAAGCCGCAGCAACGGCGCCGTTTTGCGCCTCTTGTGCCCGGCGTCACCCACGTGCGCTATCCCGATGTCTATCGCGGATGTGTGGCTGGTGCACAAGAAAAAGACGCGGACGCGTTCGCTCTCGGCTGCGCGCGCTTTATCGAAGAAAAATTGTTCAAGACGACGCTGCCTCCCGAGGAAGTGGCTGCGATCTTTGTCGAGCCGGTGCAGGGTGAAGGCGGCTACGTGGTCGCGCCCACCATCTTCATGCAAGAGCTGCGCCGCATCTGCGATCGTCACGGCATTCTGCTGGTGGTCGACGAAGTGCAAAGTGGTGTGGGCCGCACAGGAAAATGGTGGGCGGTCGAACATACGGGCGTCGAACCAGATATGGTTTGCATCGCGAAGGGCATCGCGTCTGGTATGCCGCTGGGGATTACGATGACGCGCTCCGAGATTATGGACTGGGTGCCCGGTTCGCACGCGTCAACCTTCGGCGGCAATCCGGTGTGCATCGCGGCGGCGATGGCCACGCTCGATGTCATCGAAAAAGAACATCTGCTGGATCACACCACCGAGGTAGGCGCGCACATGATGAAGCGCATGGCCAGCTGGTCGTCGAAGCTGAAGCTGGTGGGCGATGTGCGCGGCCGCGGATTGATGATCGGCGTCGACATCGTGAAAGACAAAACGACGAAAGAGTACGGCGCGGCGGAGCGCGACAAGATCATCGAGCGCGCATTCGAACATGGCGTGCTATTCCTGGGCTGCGGGCCGAGTTCTATCCGATTGTGTCCACCGCTGGTGGTGACGAAGGACGAAGCGGATATTGCCCTGGACGTTCTGGAAGAATGCATCCAGCAGATCGGCTTGTAGTCTACAGCGCTACATTCATTGCCGTTGGGTCAATTCTTGCCACCTTTGCCTTTCGAGGCGGAGGTGGTTTTTGTTTGCAACCGCAGTAGCGGCTACGCGGCCATAAAATCGAGCGCCCGCGCGATGTAGGGCTTGAGTTCCTTGCGAGACACGACCGCGTCGAGCATGCCATGCTCAAGCAGAAATTCGCTGCGCTGAAATCCTGAGGGCAATTTTTGCCGGATGGTTTGCTCGATCACCCGCGGACCGGCGAATCCAATCAGCGCGCCCGGTTCTGCAATATTCAAATCGCCCAACATGGCAAACGATGCGGTCACTCCGCCCGTAGTTGGATCGGTTAGAACGGAAATATACGGAACTTTCGCCTTATCCAGCCGAGCCAGCGCCGCCGAAATCTTGGCCAATTGCATCAGGCTGACTACGCCCTCCATCATTCGCGCTCCGCCGGAAGCGGACACAATAATCAGAGGGGTTTTCGAATCCAGAGCGCGCTCCACTGCCCGCGTGATCATTTCGCCCACCACCGCTCCCATGCTGCCGCCGATGAACGCATACTCCATCACGCTGGCCACCACCGGCCTTCCCAGCAACTTGCCTTGTGCATTGATTACGGCGTCTTTCAGTCCGGTGTCGTGCTGTGCCTGGCGCAGTCGCGAGGAGTAATGCTTTAAGTCCACAAACTTTAGCGGATCGGTCGAGGAGAGGTTGCCATCGAACATCTCATATTGATTCTCATCCAGCAGCAGCGCCAGCCTTTTACGCGCATCGATGCGAAAATGCTTTTCGCACTTCGGACAGACGTTCAAATTTTCTTCCAGATCTTTTTTCCAGATGATCTGCCGGCAGTTTTCACACTTCACCCACAGCCCTTCTGTGCGAACCGTCTTCGCGCCCGTAGCATTCAGTTCCCCGGGTTCGCGCTTAAACCAAGCCATAAGAATTTGGTAATTAGGTAATTTTGTAATTTAATAATTGAAAACCGTATAAACAAAGACTCTGAAAATTACCCAATTACCCAATTGCAAAATTACTCAATCAGTATTCGATTCCCCTCTGTGCGATCACGCCCTTCTCGTATGCATGCTTCACCTGTCGCATCTCGGTGACCGTGTCGGCGGCCTCTACAATTGTGGAGTGTGCGTTCCTCCCCGTCAATATTACATGCACCATTTCTGGTTTGCTCCTAAGGCTCTCTACCACCTTCGCCGGGTCGAGCATGCCATAACTGATCGCATAGTTGATCTCATCGAGCACCACCAGATCCCACTCACCCGACTGTATCGCCTTCTCTGCCTCCGTCCACGCCTCTTCGACCATCTTCACATCCTCGGGATCGGGTTTCTCAGAGCCCACTTTTACGAATCCTCGTCCCATCTGCTTCATCACGAACTTGTCCCCGAAAGCTTTCACGGCATCCAGTTCTCCGTAGTGCCATGAGCCTTTCAGAAATTGCAGCATGAGGACTCTCATCCCCTGGCCCACTGCGCGCAAGGCCGTCCCCATCGCGGCAGTAGTCTTGCCTTTTCCCGGCCCAGTATTGACGATGATAAGACCGCGACGAACGTCAGTCATGGATCGATGCCTGATTCTACTAGAAGGCCCTACCAGAAGAGGATGAAATCGCAAGATGCGTGCAGACTGGCCCGCCGCAATCGAGGTCGGACCGCGCGGCCGACTCCCGCGATGCACACGACCTCGGAGTCTAGTTACTCCCGCGCAGATCGATCTCTCCCGTCATGACGTGCGCATGCAGACGGTATTTCCCCGGACCTTGCTGCTCGAAGGATCTGAACAGGCCCCCTTTGGAAACGTCGAACGCCGAGGCCTCGATGCTGCCAGTCATGACCGACGCGTCGCGATGACCGTACTGCTCTGGGTGGGGAATGTCGGCCTGGATGCGTCCAGCGTGAACTTCAAGATCCTTGTCGCCTTCTACCCCTTCGACGATCAATTCTCCGGCCGACAGTCTGACCCAAAGATTGGAACGACGAGGAACTTCGATGGTGGCCTGGAAATTGTTGTGCGGGGTTTCGGAAATGTAAACATCGGCGCTTGTGGCAGTCCGTTTGATGTCTACCTTGACGCGTTCGAGCTGTTCCTCCGTATGAGTGCGGCAGGTCACGACGATGTTCTCAGAACTGCCTGGAGTTATCGTGTATCCACCGGCCTCCAAGTGCATGCGAATCGTGCCTCCAGAAATAAATTCCTGCTTGGCCGAAGCTCCGGGATGTTGAGCATGGAGGAATCCGGGAAGCAGCAAGACAAGGCAGAAACCGAGACCCTTCATAGACACCTCCGCCTGAAGTCTCTATACGGCGATTGGCGAATTAAGTTCGCGGGAAAATTAAGTCAGAGCGACAAAAACGCGAACAAAACGCCTGAGACCGGCTCTTTATAATTACCCCATGAGCGTTCCCTCCCGCTATTTCGATTTATGATGCACCTGCAGAAGTACCGACTTTCCACGGAACTCGTGCATCAAATCTTGCGTATCGGGTGCAGGCAGATCTCTGTCCCTGGCAGACTGCGGAGGTCTCGTTCGTGATCAACAAATGTGCGGTGTTATTGTTCTGCGTGCTTGTGGCGGTCCCTGCGTTTTGCGCTCAGCACGTCGCCCTTCACCCCAGGCCGGGTTTTAGTGCCGCCGATCAGGAAACCATTCGTGAGATCGTCGACATGGAACGTCAAGCTAAGGAAGCTAGCCTGCATCGCGACGCCGACTTTCCCCTGAGAGTTCTCGCCGACGACTATGTCGCCATTACCCCACTGGGCCAGGTTACCACCAAGCAGGAAGCCATTTCTGCCCGCCGCAGTGGGCAGCTTCGCTACGAATCGATGAACGTCACCGATATGGTGGTCCGGCTCTACGGAGATACGGCGGTGGTTACCGCACGCGCCGATGTCAAAGGCCATCAACTGGGCGAGGATTTCAGCGGGCTCTATCGTTACACTCGTGTCTGGGTTCGCCGTAACGGACACTGGCAAACTGTAAGCTATCAGGCTACGGTAACACAGTAAGCCAGGGAGCCTGCGACTCAAGCGCGGATGAAGCTCACGTCGGAGGCAATGCCGTGAAGGCAAAACACGGAAGAATCATTCCAAGCTTCTTGTTCCTTTAGACATCATCTGCGTTGGGGAAGGCGTGACTCGATCGTCTTCGTCTCCCAATAACGGTGCTGCGATGCGCAGAGCTTCGACCTGCCGCTTCACTTTCAGCAGTTCCTGTTCTTTTGCCCGCAAAAGTTCCGTCACATCTCTCATGAATTTATTCTCCAATAAGTGCTGTATTAATTTTGACGCATTTTGAATTCTGTTTCCATCACTGTAAGTGCCAGCAACATCTAAGAACAGTACACGAAAGTGCAGGCCAGCGTAGAGTTTACGCCTCAATGCCCGGAATGGTAAGGATGACCCTTCAGGATGGCGAAGGCGCGGTATACCTGCTCGAGCAAGATTACACGAGCCAACTCGTGCGCCAGCGTCATCCTGCCCAGCGAAATCAAGTACTGAGCGCCGCCAGCGGCCGCGTCGCTGAATCCATCGGCAGATCCCACGGCGAAGACCAGGGGCCACGGGTTTCGATCCTGATAGTCTCCCAGAAAGCGCGCGAACTCTTCGGATGAAAGTTGCTTTCCGCGCGAATCCATCAGCACCAGCGTCGATTTCCGGCCCGCCGTCTTGCTCGACTTGCCCGGAGCCGCGTGCCCGCACATTTGCAGTAGCGCCGCTTCATCGCGCAATGCCAACCCTTCAACCTGCACATATCGCGAAATTCGCTTGAGATACTCATCCGTCAGCGACTGAATCGCCGGTTCCTTCGTCTTTCCGATCCACGCGATCTTGATCTTCACGGCAGCATAACTTTACTTGCTTCCGGAGGCCAGCACCACCGATGCTCCGAACTCGATGTTCTCTCCCACAACGTATTTCGCAATCGCGGCATGCACCTCCGCATGAATCTGCGGCCACAGGTTCGATGGAACACGATCGAGCATAGGGTGGAAGGGCAGTGCCACGGCTTGCATCTGATCCCAAACTTCCTCCGGTGCGCCGGGCCAGGTCCAAGGGACGGTCTTGGTTTGTTCGTGTACGTCTCGGAATCCAGCGCCGCGTAACACTTCCGAAAGGCTTCCCAAAGAAGCAAAGCGAAACGGATCAGGACCTCCCGGCGGCAATAACGGTCCACCCACTCGCCTGTGTACAACCCCCATTGTGCTATCCCAGTAAGGCTGGGTGGATGGTCCCCAAGCCAGAAAACATGCGCGAGCCTGCGTGCGCAGAACTCTTCGCAGCTCCCGCAACGCGACGCCGATATCGCGGAAGAACATCACGCCGAAGCGCGAGGTGGCCAAATCAAAGCTGTTTTCGGCGAAGGGCAGCGCGTGGGCGTCGGCCTGCTGCGTGATGAAATTACCCAGGCCGCGCTCTTGCGCTCTCCCCCTGGCGACCTCAAGAAGATCCGCACTCAGATCGAGGGCAGTCACTTGCCCCTGTGCGCCTACTCGCATCGCAAGGCTGATGGCGGGTTCGCCCGTGCCACTGGCCAAATCCAGAACCCGCATGCCCGGTGTCGGCGCCGCGTATTCCACCAGAGCTTCCGTCACGGCCTTACCCATCGCAGCCGACTTGGCCTTCCATTTTTCGGATGCAACCAGGCGGTATTGAGTTCCCCATTCTGGTTCAGGGCTTAGAGGTTCTGCTTTCGAAAGAGCCGTCATATGGGACAAATAGTTAAGAAGCCAGAATTACTACAGACCAAAGCGAGACTATGCTTTCTTGCGATGAGCCGGGGCAACGTGCTTGCGCGCCGTTGTCTTTTTTGGAAGAGTTTTCCGTCTCTCCGGGTTCAACTCCGAAGGTTCCAGTCGCTTGGCCGTCTTCCAAAGCCGCTCCAGATCGTAAAACTTGCGCGCCTTCTCAGAAAAGACGTGCACAACAAAGTCCACATAATCGACCAGAATCCACTCGCCCTGCTTATAACCCTCGACCTGCGCGGGCCGCACATCGGCGGTCTTCAAGCGCAATTCCACTTCATCGGCGATGGCCTGAACCTGACGGGGATTCGTCCCGCTGCACAGCACAAAATAATCCGTGAAGGCGCCCGAACCCTTTTCCATTTCCAGTACTGAAATCTCTTCAGCTTTCTTGTCGAGGCACGCCTGAATGGCCGCCGCTACCTGTTTCTTCAATTCATTTTTTTTCATGCAGAAGGTCGGTCGGTTGTCTTTGGTCGTTAGTCCTTAGTCGTTGGCCAGCACGAGCTGAGGCTTAATTGTAAACGAAGTTGCACCGGATGCTTCGTAGGACAAGTGGGTAGGACGAGTGGGTCGTGCAGTGACATTTGGCGAACACCATCCACTCTCGGCTAACAGTCAGCGATTAACGAGCCTTATACAGTCCCATTTTCTTGATGTATTCAGCTACGGCAGGATCCACGAACCGCGTTAGCGGCTTGCCAGCAGCGGCTGCCTGACGAATCGTCGTCGAGGAAATCGGTTGGTAGACTTCGTCAAGCAGGTGGATGGTCACGCCGTTCAGCACCAAGTCTCCCGTGGCGGCCTGCTTATGAAAGGGACGGGTCACTTCCTCCCGCGGGCGCAAGCTGGCGGGTAGCGCATTGGCGACGTCAGCCAGGGAAAACCCGGGCCTGCTGGCAACCACAAACTCACACTCACGAAATAGAGCCTCGGGCTGGTGCCACTTGGCGATATCCGCGAAGGCATCGATGCCGATCAGCAAGAAAAGGCGGTCCACTTTCTTGAATGATTGTTTGAGATATTTGATGGTGTCGATGGTGTAGTTCGGCTTCGACAGATTCTTTTTCTCTTTGATAACGCTCGTTGAGTCCAAGTCTCCTGGCGCTTCAAGCAGGGAAGGCTCGAAGTTTTTCACCTGTGCTGTGGCCAGAGCAATCATGGCATAGCGATGAGGGAAGGCGGACAAAGGCTGGCTCTGCTTGTGCGGAGGAACATTCGCAGGCACGAACAGTATGTGAGAAAGCTTGCAGCGTTCGCGCGCCGCGTGCGCGAGTGCGAGATGTCCGCGGTGGACGGGATCGAAGGTGCCGCCGAAGAGGCCGATATTCATGAGCGCTTAGTTTCTTCGTTTACAGGCTGACTTGGCAAGCTCAACCTTGATCGCCGCCGGGATCGGCTGTGGATGTCGCGAAGTGGCACGACCGATGGGCATTGGCCGATAGTTCACCTGTGGCGTTGTCTGATCGGCCCGCGGTGAGTTGGCGAGAAAACCGACCCGGCGAGAATTTGGACTGAACTCCTGTAATCTCGCGCATTCCTAAGTCGAACATTAGTATGGACTAATGCGGGTAACCCTCCCCCTACTTCGCATTCAACCTGCCCGTGCGTCTGTTCTGCGCTACGGAGTGGCCGTCCTCAGCACCACCCTGGCGCTGATCCCGGCCCTGCTCCTTCCCAATATTACGGAAAGCCGGCTAGCGGTATTCGCCGTCGCCGTCATGGTCAGTGCATGGTATGGCGGCTGGAAGCCCGGATTGGTAGCTACATCCTTCGCGCTCACCGTCAGCGCCTACTTCTCCTTTTCCGGCGAGCACACGCCTGCACAATTTCGATCGACGATGATCCGGCTGACACTGTTCGTTGTGTTAGCGGCACTGATCTGCTGGTTGAATGCGGCCTTGCGAACAACCCAGGAAGGGCTGCGCCGCTCCGAAATGAATTTCCGGTCACTGGTGACCAATGCGCCGTACGGAATTTGCCGCTGTGATTCTTCCGGCAAGCTGCTGAATGTGAATCCGGCGCTGCTCGCAATGCTCGGATATTCCTCCGCGCAGGAAATTGTGGGCACGCATCTCGGAGCCCTCTACGAGGATGGGCAGAACTGGTTCGAACTGGCGGATCATTTGCGCGCGGCCACGCCGTTCAATCGGCTGACCGTCGAGTGGAAGCGGAAGGACGGCACCGCGACGGTGCTTCGCGTGTCGGGTCGCGCAGTTTCCGATGCGGGTAAAGAAAGAACCTTCGAGCTGTTTGCCGAGGATGTTACGGAGCGGCACGCTCTCGAGCAGCAACTCCAGCAATCGCAGAAAATGGAGGCTGTAGGAAGACTGGCAGGCGGCATTGCGCACGATTTCAACAATCTTTTGATGGTGATTTCAGGGTACTCGGAATTCTTGCTCGACCGCCTTGGCCCGGAGCCCGAGCTGCGTGCCCCAGCTCAGGAGATTGCCAGCGCAGCAGGTCGCGCCTCAACTCTCACTCGGCAACTCCTCGCCTTCAGCCGCAAGCAAATGCTGGCGCCCAAGATTCTCGATCTGAATGGAGTTGTTACCGAAAACCTCAAAATGCTTACCCGCATGATCGGCGAGGACATCGAACTGGTGATGATTCCGGCATCCGGGCTGGGCGCGGTGCGGGCTGACGCAGGGCAGATCGAACAAGTCATCATGAACCTTGCGGTGAACGCGCGGGACGCGATGCCCTCCGGAGGAAAATTAACGATAGAGACCTCCAATGTCTCCCTCGACGATGAGCACGCGCGCGTTCAGGCGCCGCTGAAGCCGGGAAATTACGTGATGTTGGCGATAAGCGATACCGGGGCCGGAATGGACTCGGAGACACAGTCGCACATCTTCGAGCCGTTCTTTACCACGAAGGGGCCAAAGGGAACCGGGCTCGGCCTCTCCACGGTTTACGGGATCGTGAAGCAAAGCGGCGGTTACATCTGGGTCAACAGTGAGCCCGGCAAGGGCACGACTTTCAAAATCTATCTGCCGCGCGTGGCCGAAGCAGTGGAGATCCCCGCAGAGGTTGTTGCCGCATCACAATCCGTGGCCACCGAGCCGGGCACCGAAACTATCCTCGTGGTCGAGGACGAGGCTAACCTTCGCTATCTTGCCCGGCAATTTCTGGAGAAGCAAGGCTATCGCGTGATCGAGGCGGCGGATGGCGCAGTGGCGCTGCAGATTGCAGTGGCCCATGAAGGAATCATTCACCTCCTGCTCACCGACGTCATAATGCCGGGCATGAACGGCCGCGAGCTCGCCCAAAGAATTTCAGAAATTCGTCCGAACACGAAAGTACTCTATATGTCCGGTTACACAGAAAATGTGATCGGGCGCAACGGCACGCTGGACGCGGGTATTCGCCTGCTCCAGAAGCCCTTCACCCTCCGCGATCTGAACGCTCGAGTTCGCGAAGTGCTCGCTTCAAGTCCATTCCCCCGGGAGGTTGCCATGCCAGCTCGAACCGCTTATGCCGTGGCCGCGCAGCAGTTGCCGTTATCGCGGGCACAACGTTTTCAACTTCAACTGCCTCTGAAGTATCGCCGTCTCGATGAAGAGAAGTGGCACGACGGCAAAACCAGAAACATCAGCCGCTCTGGCTTGCTTTTTCAGGCGGAAGATCTCCTGCAACCGAATGTCGTGCTGGAAATCAATCTGGTGCTGCCCGCAGAGATTGCCGGGCTCTCGCCAACGGAAGTAGTTTGTCGCGGAGAGGTTGTGCGTACGGTGACGGCAGCTGGAGAGGAAATGCCGCCGGCTCTCGCCGCAAAGATTCTTCAGTATCGCTTCCAGCACGGACCGCAGCTGCCGCGGGCGTAGCAGGAGCGTATCGACTAAGGTTTAACGGCTGACGTTTAAGGACAAACGGCTCGATCAGGCGCTCTGGCTGCCCGCGGATGCGGTCTGCTGCAGCGCCTGCTCGCGCAGGGCATCCACTTCTTTCGCCATCGCGTATTTCAGTTCTTCGATTCCTTTGCCGGTTACGGCTGAAATCTCGTAGAGCTTCAGCTTGTGCTTCTTGCAGTAGCGCTTGAGCGCGGCGACTTTTTCTTTGCTGGCAACGTCGATCTTCGACGCAATCATGAGCATCGGCTTGTCTTCCAGGTGAGCGCCGACGCTGGCCAACTCAGTGAGAATCACTTCCACATCCTTCACGACGTCGCTGCGGCCGCTGCCGTCCGATACATCGACCAGATGAACCAACAAGCGTGTACGCTCGATGTGCCGCAAGAACTGCGTTCCCAGACCCGAGCCAGTGTGCGCGCCTTCGATCAGGCCTGGAATGTCGGCTACCACAAAGCTGATTTCGTTTTTTGGATCGCCGACCTCGACTACACCCAGATTAGGTTCCAGAGTGGTGAAAGGATAGTCGGCAATCTTTGGCCGGGCCGCGGAGATGCGAGAGATCAGCGTGGATTTGCCCACGTTCGGATATCCGACGAGTCCTACGTCGGCCAGCAGCTTCAGCTCGAGGCGGTAATTATGCTCTTCGCCGGGACGTCCGGGCTCGTGCTCGCGCGGAGCCTGATGTACAGAAGTAGCGAAGCGCGCATTGCCACGGCCACCACGGCCTCCGCGAGCGATCACCATTCGTTGATCGGCAGTCGAAAAATCAAAAACTTTCTCGCCCGTTTCCTCGTCGTACACGATGGTTCCGACCGGAACCTTGAGAATTACGTCGGCGCCCTCGCGTCCAGTTTTGTTGGAGCCCTCTCCGTGGCGTCCGCGTTCGGCCTTATATTCGGGATTGAAACGGAAGTGGACCAGCGTGTTGTGGCGTTCGCTGGACTCCATGATCACGTCTCCACCCTTGCCCCCATCGCCGCCTGAAGGGCCGCCACGCGGGACGTATTTCTCTCGACGGAACGCCATGCAGCCATTGCCGCCGTCGCCCGCCTTGACCCGAATTCTTGCTTCATCGATGAACATCTTGCTGCACGGCCAGATGAAGAATGTCGTCCTGCTCGAGTCTTGAGTATAGCGAGTTATCGCTGCGCTGAGAGACTGGGCACCCCGGACGTGTAAAGCCAGACGTGTAAAGCCATAGGCGGTCCCGGGGTTGGATCCTCCTAAGAAAGTCCCAATTCATGCTCACGTGCCACTTGGCCGATGAGACTCAGAGAACCAGTCCCAGCGATCGAAAATGAGTGGTTCGCCCTCAATCAGCGCCGCCTGTGCCGTTGCTCCACGAACCACGTGGCCGACCATTCTCGGCGAGACGGCTATCGAGGTGTTCTCCACGATGGCGGGAGGCACGCCCGTTATCCCGGGAGGCAGCGATTTTCCGTTTCGGGCTGAAGTGACGGGCATGGTCGGAATTGCTGGGCCGCTCGGCGCCGTTTTCAGCCTTCGGTGCAGTCTACATTCCGCCACGATGATCGCTTCGCGGATGCTTGGAGTCCCAGCGGACGAGGCGGCTGCGCAAAAGTGCGATGCGGTCGGAGAAATCTGCAATATGGTGGCAGGCTATTTCAAAGCGAAAATTGGACTCGGGGACCGCTGTGTACTATCAGTGCCTACGGTAGTCGCCGGCGCAGATTACAAAATTCGCTGCCGTCGCGATGACGTTCGAATGGAGATGCTGTTGCTTTACGAGAGCGAGCCAATCTGGATCGCGCTTGACATTCGCCCCTAGCGAACATAGAAACAGCTGCGACAAGACGCCGTAACTACTCCGCGATTTCCATGGGCTCGACCATCACGAACTTGCCCATCGAGCCCTTGTTCAGGAACTTAATGCGGCCGGTGATCTTGGCAAACAAAGTATCGTCTTTCCCCCGGCCTACGTTGAGCCCCGGTTTCACGCGCGTACCGCGCTGCCGCACGATAATGGTGCCACCGGGAACGATCTGCCCGCCGAATGCCTTGAATCCCAGCCGCTGCGCGTTTGAGTCGCGGCCGTTTCGTGAAGTGCCTTGTCCTTTTTTGTGTGCCATCGCTTAACTCTCAGTCCTTGGAAAATAGTCCCTAGAAAGTAGCGCCGGCGTCCCCGCCGACTGTCGCGAGGGCACTGTGCCCTCGCTCTCCCAACCTTATTTCTTTCTTGGTGCAGCCTTCTTCGCCGCGGCTTTCTTAGGCGCAGCTTTCTTCTTTGCGTGTGACTTCTTGGCATGAGCCTCGCCAGTTTGCACTTCAGACTCGTGCTCGTCCGGTGCCGCAGCCTTCTTCGGCTTGGGCTGCTTTTTCGCCAACTCCGGAGCCCTGAAACTCTGGCCATCAAAGGCAATCTCGGTGATGCGCACCGCGGTAAATGACTGCCGGTGTCCGCGCAGTTTCTTGTATTGTTTTTTGCGTTTGTAGTGGAAGACCAGAATCTTAGGGCTGCGTCCCTCTTCCATCACTTCGCCGACAACACGCGCTTCCGACTGCGGTTTGCCGATCTGACCCTCGCTGCCCGACACGGCCAGCACTTCTGGGAAGTCGACCTGGCCGTCGGTGCCTGTGGCCAATTTTTCCACTCGAATCACATCCCCGGGCGCCACCCGGTACTGCTTCCCACCGGCGCGGATAACCGCGTACATACGTCTGCCTCCATCAAAATGTCTTGAAATCCCAAACCACGCGCACCCGGGCGCAATCCTGGGATTCCAGCTGTACGTCTCTGCTTGCTGTGTTTTCCGCCGCGGCGCTTCATCAGCCAAGGCAGGCGACCTAGAACGGGTCGGCGAGTACAGGCAAACTCAACTATTTTAGCGTGCGCTGTGGAAATCGGTCAATGCGCAATTGGCTGAGTAGTGGGCTGTTTTGATTATTTCGCGTGATGCAGTCGGTGCCGGAGGGTTTCCACGATCAGGCCGATCAGCGCATAGGTAACGGCATTGGCCGCTAGAACCTCATATAGGGTAATTGCGTAATGCCTTCCGGCTATCGCCACGGGGCAGGTGAAACAGACGAAAGTCCAGACATCCCGCATTCGTTCGCTCGTAGACGGAAAGGTTACAATGGCAAAAAGTGCCCAGAAACCCGCAACTAAAAAGCCTGCACCCGCCCACACAGCAATTCGGTATTTCATGGTGCTGCTCTTAACCAGCATCATTCTACGACTTTCCGCTCGCGAAGCGTGACTGTTGAGAACGGGGGCGGTGGGCTGTTCTGAATTTTCAAAACAGCCTACTGCCTTTGCGGATTACGGCTCACTGTGCGAGAATGCCGCCGAATCTTCGAGACCGACTCTGGAGGACCGACCAATGAAGCGCCTTCCCATCGTTCTGCTGTGCCTGCTCGCTCTCACGCTGTCCGGCATCATGTTGCCTAAGGCAGCCGCGAAGAAATCCGCGGCTCCGGCCGCCCCAGACAAAGCCTACCTGCAGACGATCTGGGACGGTTGGTCCACGCTCGATCCCGCCAACGTGGCCAAGTTCTACGCCACTGGCCCGCACACCTTCTTCGACATCGCTCCGCTAAAATACGAAAGTTGGGAGCAATATCAAAACGGAGTAAAGGGCGTGCTCGCTGGTTACAAGAGCGCGAAGTTCACTCTGAACGATGACGCTGCGATCCATCCCCACGGAGATTTGGTTTGGGTCACCGCGACGGTGAAGAACGAGATGACGACGAAAGCAGGCAAAGTCGAGATGGGCAATTTTCGGTGGACAGGGGTTTTTGAGAATCAAGACGGCAAGTGGATGATCGTACACGAGCATGTATCCGCGCCTTTGGGATAGGTAGGATTGGACCGCGACGATTGGATGCTGCCCGGCGTTACCTCTGTAATCTTAGGTAAAGTCACTTCACTTGCAGAAACACTGCCTTTGCGACAGTGTTAATACCAACTGAGACGTAGGAGACTTCCATGCGCAACCGAATCGGCATTTTGATTTCACTTTTCCTGTTAGCCAGCGCTGTATGGGGTCAGCAACAACCGGCGAGCAGCGCCTCGCCGAGCACTCAACCCAGCATGCCTGGGATGGATATGTCGGGTCACGACATGTCCGGCATGCAGATGAAAGATATGCCGATGGGCCCGGAAAAAGACAGCGACGCCAGCGCCCACGCCATGCATTCGATGGAAGGGCATATGGATATGGGGCCGCACATGAAGATGACGGCACTGCGGCCAGCCAAGCCCAGCGACGCGGCGCGGGCTAAGGAGGTGGCGGAAGCCGCGCGAAAAGCCTCGGAAAAATACCTCGACTATCACGTTGCGCTAAACGAAGGCTACAAGATTTTCCATCCCGAGGTTCCGCAGAAGATGTACCACTTCACCAATTACGGATACGCGATGGAAGCGGCCTTCCGTTTTAATCCCGAGCACCCGACCTCGCTGCTCTATGAAAAACATGGTGACGATTACAAACTGATTGGCGTGATGTACACCGCGCCCAAGCGTCTCGGCGAAGATGAATTGGACGAGCGCATCCCGCTCAGCGTCGCGCGGTGGCACGAGCACGTGAATTTTTGCGCCGCACCCGCTGGCCGAAAGGGCGAGTACCTGAACCCGCATCCGCAGTTTGGTTTGAGAGGCTCGATCACTACGCAGGAAGCCTGCGACGCCGCGGGTGGAACGTTTCACCCCGTAATCTTCAACTGGATGGTCCACGTTTATCCGTTCGAAAAAGATCAGGCAAGCATCTGGTCGGTCGACCGCCAGCACGGAGACGCGGACTGAGGGTTGTGCGCGCGTGCAACTTCCGTCCCGCCATGGACGGCACACGTCAGACTGAAGAAACCTTATTCATGGCAGTGTGTCTATTGTCGAAACACAAGACATGTTCCCGCTGTTCGTTCGCCATCCTGAGGTCGGGTTATTTCTGTATCAAGAACGAATTCTGCTAACCGAGGGTCGCTGACAGCGTCGAAGTAAATGTGACGCGAGCGTATCCCAAATCAAACAACGTCATCCTGCAACGACCGCGAATATTTTTGGCCGTTCGGAGATGCCCACGTTCGGACAGCCAGCGTCCGCGGATGAACAGCCAAATTCCGAGGGAAGCCTGGTTCGTGTTGAACGTCAACAATTTACCCGTTCAAAAGCGATGGCAGGGCAAATGCTGTTCCAGATTAGAAGCCAGATGTAGAAAAAGTTAGTTCTGAATTTGAGGAACTTTCCGCGGAGCGCTTACGTAGTTAGAAGTGAAGCAAGACAGGCGCCAGCACTCGAGTGGGGCTGACGTTAATCGTTGATCAGTACCAAGATCTTTTGCGGGGTTAGGGGTTCTCTCATTTTCGGTTTGGCGGCCCAGATGAGAAAACCCCCGTGTACAGTCAGGCAGGCGTTGCGGCGTGCCTGCTGAACCCCATCGGCTGCATTGTATGCGATTCGCGTAGAAACACAATGGTTTTCTCGCGCAAGTCGTGAACCGGGCCGCCCCAACCGCTCCCCGACGAGATTCGGGGAAGAAAAGGAGCAGTCATGAAGTTCGCGACAGTTTCGAAGAGTTTGTTGATGGGGTTGGCACTGCTGTTGGCCTCGAGCGCCTTTGCGGCAACAAAGGCCGATTTGCAGTTGGGCAACCCGGTAACAGTGAACGGGACAACGCTAAAGCCAGGCGACTACAAAGTGCAGTGGGAGGGCGCTGGCCCAAACGTGGAAGTCAGCATTTTGCAAGGCAAGACCGTGGTGGCGAAGGCCTCAGCCCACGTGGTGGACCTGCCCGGAGTGTCCGCTAACAATGCTGCTGTGACCGAAAAGCACGACGGCGCGCCCAACTCGCTGAACAGCATTCGCTTTCAGGGGAAGAAGTTTGCTCTGGAGCTGGGTCAATCCAGCGACGGCATGCAGGGCGGCTCCAGCAAGTAATCACTTTGCAAATGTAATCAGGCGAGGGGAGCGTTCGCTCCCCCTTTTTTCTTGTGCAGTGTCGGCAGCCTGAGAATCTATTGGCTCGCCGCTTTCTCAAGCTCCGCATTCAGATGCACACTGCTTCCGCTGCTCACCTTTAGCTTTCGCTCCCAATCCTTAAACCCAGGCTTTTTCACGGTCACAGTGTGACTTCCCTCCGCGACCTGCACATCGGACGGAGTGTTGCCGACGAAACTTCCATCCACTTCGATGTCAGCGCCATCGGGAACTGAAACTAAGGACAGTTTTCCCGTCAAAACAGCTGCCGGAGCAGCACTGGTGGCTGCAACCGGCTGCGGGGTTACGGCAAGCTTACCAGGTTCGGCCGCAGCAAGGCCCGCAGCGCGAATCGCCGCGCCATGCGTCGCCCAGTCTCTACTGATCGCTTCACACGCTTCCTGAACCGAGCCGCCCAGCGAAAGTGTCGATTTGCTAACGACGGAGTCGCCAGAAACACGCGCGAAAACGGCGACCTTGTTTTTGTGGCGTAAAGCTCCTTTGCCGCCCTCGTGGTCAAGCAACACAATGTAGTCCGCCTTTGTCTGAATATTATTGACAATCACGTTGGGGCATCGTTGTCCGAAGGTCTTGATAGTCTCGGCGGTTTGCGGACGAGCGCCGCCAGCCATGGTCCCTGCGAACGCTCCCCCACCTCCACCGCTTTGCCCGGCGATCGACCAAGACTGGCTATCAGTTATGAAAACCCTAGCTTTCTCCACTTCAGCGGGAGCAGGGGCTCCAGACTGGGCGAAGCATCGCGTGGTTAGGAGTGAGCCAAGTAACGATGCCGCAAGTAAGAAGTGTTTCATACACGAATCCTATGGATGTCTTCCGCGCGCAGTTCTGCGGGTGTGTCGATCGAGTCAAATTCCTAAGGGGGAGGTTCCGATGAGCCCGGAACGCGCGAGCAAGAGTATTATCCGCCCCGCCGAACAAATGTCAATAGTTTCGCGTCATGCGCGGCGGCGAACTCCCGATACGCGTCCGCATCAAGAGCCGATCAGCGTCCTGCAGCGAGGCGCGTGGCTAAGCGCGGAGGCAGGTTTGCGCCGAAGATGCGATCCTGCGCGGATTTCAGGTTGTAGGGCGTGCGATGGAAGTGGACGATCTGGGCATCGGTATCAAACAGCGCGAAGGCGGCGCGCCAATCTCCATCGCGCGGTTGTCCGACCGAGCCCGGATTGATCATGTAGCGTGTGTTCGGCTTCAAATGCAAAGAAACCGACTCGGCTTGCCCCACCGTACGGTATTCCGGACGGAAACCATCTGCACTGTTGCCGTTAGCGAAGAATCCACCCTGCAAGTGGGTGTGACCGAAAAAAGTCAGCGGCATAGGGTCGGCAAGGAGCGGGATCAGGGCGTCCCCGATCGAGACGACATAGGTGTCTTCGTCCTCGGGCGAGCCATGAACCAGCTGTACTTCTGGAAAACCTTCGAGCTCAAGCGGCCCTTGCGGCAAAGCGTGCAGCCATTCGTGATGCTCGGCTGTCAACTGGTCGCGTGTCCACATGGCGGCCGCCGCGGCCATGGGATTGAAATCGTCGAGCGCGAGCAACCCAGTCGCCGCCTTGTCGTGATTGCCGCGGACAAAAATCCTTCCTAACTCGCGCGAACGATCGACCACTTCGTTAGGAGACGCTCCGTAACCCACTACATCGCCGAGATTCGCTACCAGATCATGTGGCGGAGCCGCCGCGAGGCAGGCCTCCAGCGCTTCGAGATTAGCGTGTATGTCGCTTAGCAGCAGTATGCGCAATGAACACCAGACGGATGGCGATTATAGAACGAGTGAGAACGGAGAGGATACACGAGCCGGTTTTATTCCGGATATCGTTATTTCGGATTCAGCGTTTCTCGTTCAGGACCGGGCAGCGGGCCCAGTGTCCGTGCGCAACCTCGATCAACGGAGGAAGGACACGCGAACATTCGGGCACGCGGAACCCACAACGCGGCTCGAAAGCACAGCCCGGAGGCATGGCGTGCAGCGGCGGGACGGTGCCTTCGATAGTTTCGAGCGGACGCCCAGGGTCGGTCGTCAGGTCGGGCACGGCATGCAGCAGACCGCGAGTATAAGGATGTGCGGCGGCCTGGAAAATATCACGCTTGGCGCCAAGCTCCACGAGGCTTCCGGCGTACATCACAGCTACCCGGTCGGCGACCCGCGAAACCACGGCGAGATCGTGCGAGATAAAGAGCATGGCTAGTCCGAACTTGGACCGCAACTCAGCGAGCAGTTCTAGAATCTGCGCCTCAATGGTGACGTCGAGCGCCGTTGTGGGCTCGTCGGCGATGAGCAATTGCGGGCGATTGACGATGGCCATGGCGATCATCACACGTTGTCGCATACCTCCGGAAAGCTGATGAGGATAGTCACGAGCGCGGCGGTCGGGCTCGGGAATAGCGACATCATTCATGGCCTGGGCGGCGAGAGTCGAGGCCTCGGACCTGGTATGACGGCCGTGAGCCCGCACCGCCTCGGCGATCTGGTCACCGACGCGCATCACGGGATTGAGCGCGGTCATGGGCTCCTGAAAGATCATGGCGATGCGCGAGCCGCGCAATTGGCGCATGGAGTCGGCGGGAAGCGAAGCGAGATCGCGCGCTGAGCCGTTCTCGGCGAATAGAATTTCGCCTGAAACCCGCGCCTGGAGCGGAAGCAGGCGCATGATCGCCAGAGAAGTAATCGACTTGCCGGAACCGGATTCTCCGACCAGACCGAGGACCTCGGCGGGAGCGATCGAGAAGCTCAGATCGCGGACGGCAGGCAAGGTTTGTGTGGGGACAGCCACGCCCGGCTGTCCATCCCGCGAGGCGGCAGAAAACTCGATGTTCAGGCGGCGGATGTCGAGAAGCGGAGGCACGATGCCATGGTAGCAGCGTCGCAAACAGGTTGCCCCTTCGGGCGACGGAAAGCCGGGGCCGGCTGTCCCTACACAGACAATCACTGTCCCGATTTACTGGCCCAGAATTAGTGGCAGGCCGTTTTTGTTGTTTCCGATCACGACGACTTTGGAGTTGGGACTCTTAGCCAGATTCTCGGTGGCTTCGATGCCTTTCCATTCAAGCAGCGATGGCGTGATTCCTTGCGCAACAATTTGTTGGAAGTCGCGGACGCCGGCGGCTTCGATGCGTTTTCGTTGGGCTTCCTGCGTTTCCTTCTGCAGACGGAAGTTCATCGCCAGCGACTCTTGTTCGGCTTGCTGTTTGGCCTCGATGGCGGCTTTCAGAGTGGCGGGCAATTGAATGTCGCGCAGTAGAACGTTCTCCACGGTGAGGCCGCGCTGGTTCAGTTGCGCGCTGACCTGGTCGTAAATTTGCTTGCCCACCATTTCGCGTTCACCGGTGTAGAGAGCATTCGCGGTGTGCGACGCGGTCGCTTCGCGGATAGCTGAGCGGAGAGTGGGCTCGACCACTACGTTTTCGTAGTCGGCTCCAATCTTCTGGAAGACCTCAGAGGCGCGATCTGGATTGAGGTGGTAAATGAGCGAAGTATCCAAACTCATCATGAGACCTTCGCTGGAGGGCACGTTCGCAGACTCCTTCAGAGTCTGTGTTTGGACGGAAAGCTCGTTGTTAGTCTTCAGCGGATTAATAACATGGATGCCTTCGCCGAGGGTCTCGCCGGTCACTTTTCCAAACAGGGTAAGCACGCCAACGTGACCGGTGCCCACGCGGGTCACACAACTGAACAGCAAAATCACCAATAAGAATGCGCCGATGCCCAGGCCGATCAGGCGAAGAAGCCCGCCTCCGCCATTGCTGCCACCGTCGATAACTCTGCCACGAGCCGCGTCAAAGATCGTCATCGTCGTTTCTCCCAGGGCAATTCTAGGAGTCAAAGACCGCCGGAGTAAGTGACTTCTCTGAGACCAAAATCCCGTCGTCCTGAATCTTGTCCTGAATCTTCCCAATTCTCTGGCGCATCCTTTATCTTTAAGACTATGAGCAAGATTCATATCCCCACCCCTTTGCGGCAATATGTTGGCAAACAATCTACCGTCGACGTGAAGGCCGCCACCGTAGCCGAAGCAATGAGCGCCTTGCTCTCGCAGCACCCTGACCTGCGACGCCACCTCTATACGGAAGACGGCAAGCTGCGCGCCTTTGTAAACCTGTATTTGAACGACGAGGACATCCGCTACCTGCAGAAAGAGGAAACCGCGGTGAAGGATGGTGATAACATTTCCATCGTGCCTTCGATTGCTGGAGGCGCCAGCATTTGTCATCCCGAGCAGAGCGAGGGATCTTGGTTTCTGCCTCTGCCTCTGGTTAAGTGCTAGCGCAAACAGGAACCAAGGTCCCTCGCTTCGCTCGGGATGACAAATGCTTCCGGCTCGCGTCTTACTTCCTGATTGGTAGCCCTCAATTTCTTAAATGAAGGACCTTATGGCAACGATCGCCCCCGAAACTCCAGCAACGCTGAGCAAGGATGAAATCCTGCGCTACTCGCGCCACCTGATCATGCCCGAGGTCGGCATGGAAGGGCAACAGAAGCTGAAGGCGGCGCGCGTGCTGTGTATTGGCGCGGGAGGGCTGGGGTCGCCGCTGGCCTTGTACCTTGCGGCGGCTGGCGTAGGCACGCTCGGCCTGGTCGATTTCGATGTAGTGGATTACACCAACCTGCAACGGCAAATCATTCACTCTACGGCCGACGTTGGGCGCAAGAAGCTTGATTCCGCTGCCGAAAAACTGACGGCGATCAATCCATTCTTGAATGTTCGGAAGTTTGATATGCGGTTGAGCAGCGAGAATGCGCTGGAACTCTTCCGCGACTTCGACATTATCGCCGACGGCACCGATAACTTTCCTACCCGCTATCTCGTGAATGATGCGTGCGTGCTCACGGGCAAGCCAAACGTCTACGGGTCGATCTTTCGTTTTGAAGGGCAGGCCAGCGTCTTCGCTACGGAAGATGGTCCCTGCTATCGCTGCCTCTATCCCGAACCGCCACCGCCTGGGCTAGTTCCTTCCTGCGCAGAGGGTGGGGTGCTCGGCATTCTGCCAGGGTTAGTGGGCGTGATGCAGGCGACTGAAGTGATCAAGTTAATTCTCGGCGCGGGCGAGCCGCTCATCGGACGGCTGTTGCTGATCGATGCTCTGAGCATGAAGTTTCGCGAACTGAAGCTGCGCAAGAATCCCGATTGCCCGGTTTGCGGCACGCATCCCACGGTGACGAAGCTGATAGACTACAACGAGTTTTGCGGAATTCGCGGGGAGGAAAAACCGGTGGCAGCTGGAGTTCCGGAGATTCAGGTAGAAGAATTGAAGCGGCGTTTGGATGCGAAAGAGGATCTCTTCGTCCTCGATGTGCGTGAGCCGCACGAATATCAGATATGCAATCTTGGCGGACATCTGATCCCGCTGAACGATTTGCCGAAGCGCGTAAATGAATTAGATTCCAGCCGCGAAATCGTCGTCCACTGCAAAATGGGTGGACGCAGTGCCAAGGCGGTGGAATTCCTGCGCCAGGCTGGATTCGCTAAAGTTCAGAATCTGGCGGGCGGAATCAACGCGTGGTCTGAGCGGGTGGATCCGAAGGTGCCGAAGTACTAGGAAGGGAAGTTCTCGAAGAGGCTAGTCGTTGTAAACTCGGACATGTCTTACCCCCGCCGTTCTTCAACCGGGTCTCTTTCCCCTCACCGCGGTGATTCTCACCGCGAGAATCCTCCCGAGCACTACCTTATTGCCCATAGCGACGGCGGTGCGCGCGGCAATCCGGGCCCCGCGGGCTACGGCGTCGTCATCCAGGATCAGTCCGGACGTAAAGTCGCGCAGCTCAGCGAATACCTCGGCCATCAGACCAACAATTTTGCCGAGTATCAGGGATTGATTGCAGCCCTCGAATACGCCTTGCAGCACGGACCGAAAGCGCTGAAACTCATCAGCGACTCCGAACTCCTCGTTCGCCAGATCAAAGGCATCTACAAAGTAAAAAATCCGACGCTTCAAGATCTCCACGGCCGTGCCAAGGAATTAATCGCCCAGCTCGACTGGTTCTCCATCGGTCACGCCCTCCGCGAACACAACACGGATGCCGATCGCTTGGCCAACGAAGCCATGGACAGAGGCATGGGACGAAATGTGGGCACGAATCATGTGGCGCGGGTGCTTCCTTCGACAGGCTCGGTGCAGCCTACGCCCGCGAATGCACGGGAAACGAACGCTGCCCCTCAGGAACTGGAAGGTGTGATCCGCAACGGCGTGGCGGAATTGATGAACGGTAAATTCCCGGAAGGTACCCGCGTCCAAGTGCGAGCGAAGAGGTAAAAGTAGAGGGCCGAGCGCCGGAGACCGGCTTCACTCCGCCGCCGAAGTATGATCGTGCACGATCTTCCATCCCTCGGGAAGCTTGCGCAATACCAGTGTGAACAATCCTTGGGGCGGTTTGCCGTGGGACATCGTCAACTTCCAGGAGCCACGCACAAAAGCCGAATCCTGACTCAGCACCTCAACCCGCAGGCCGGAGAATTCCAGTTGCCCCATCTCGTGCCCCGGGCTCCCATACACAGTGAGATAACGGTCCATCGTTGCTTGCCATCCGTTATGCTCTTTCGAGCCAGAGAAGAAAGTGAGCTCTGTTGAATTCCAATAGCCTGCCATGAAGCCTTCGAGATCGTGGCGGTTCCAGGCTTCCTGCTGCTTGCGCAAGACGCGCTCAATGGTTTTCACGTCGTTGCCGTAGGTGCCTTGCACGTCCTGGGCAGAGGCTGGATCACCAGATGCGAGGAGCACGATCAAGCAGAAGGAGAAAGAAAAAAGCCAATCAAGGACAAAAGCATTGCGCATGTTAACCTCCGGCTCTTACGAGGCAAGAGCGCACCAGTTTCGCACGACGGAGGGAACTACGGGAAGGTTTCGCAGCCAGGCGCGAGGACTTCCGGAACTTAGGCTCGACCCTTCTTGACCGCCTTAGCCGCGAGGTTCTTGCCTGCAACTTCCCACGGTCGTTTAGGCCGATTGACGGGCGCTTTGTCGCGGTCCTCAATGCGGTCGTAGTGATACGACTCGCTCACGGTACCCAGGGACTCGTTGTAAAGGCTGGGCAGTGCAAGCGCCTCTTTCAATTCTTCCGTAAACGAGTGCAACGCCTTAAGGTGTTCCGCGCTCGCGGGAATTTCTGTCTTCGACGTTTTCAAGAACTGCTGGTAGCCGCGGTTGACCAGCTTCGAGATTTCACTGCCAATCAGGTATCCGGGATAGGCGAAAATCTTCACACCATCTTCGGGCGTTTTTTGAATCGCCGCCGATACGGTGTACTTCCTGAGGAACACTCGGCCATTCGTACCCGGCGCTTCCGTGATATCAAAACCGTGCTCCCGCAGCCAGCCCAGAGCCTCCTCATAAGTTCGTGCTTCAATGGTTTTCGACATTTTATGTACGCTTTAATCTCTCTTCTTAGCTTTCTTGGATGCAGCTCAAAGCAAATCTAATGTTGCTTATTTACGGGCTGCATCGACTTGCATTCCGCATCATCTAAGGACACCATACTACATAGCCTGTTTTGCGCTTCTTTGCATATTACGATAGTCACGGGAGAATGGTTCGCGTATGGGGCACACTTCCAATATGACGCAGAGCTCGGGCAACTTTGAGGCGCCATGTCCGGCGAATGCGGCGGAAGGCGGCGCGCTACGCCCAGGGCAGAGCCTGCTCGACCGGATAGGCAACACTCCTCTGCTGCGCTTTGATCAACTAACCGCGCATCTCCCCGGCGTGACACTGTTGGGCAAGGCCGAATGGCACAATCCCGGCGGCTCGGTAAAGGATCGCGCTGCTGCCAACATCGTGGCCGAAGGCCGCCGCAGCGGGAAGTTTAGTTCCGGCAAAATTTTGCTCGACGCTACCAGCGGTAACACGGGGATCGCCTATGCCATGCTCGGTGCGGCTGAAGGATTCCCGGTTACTCTATGTATGCCGACCAATGTCTCAGTTGAGCGCAAAAAGATTCTGAGTGCGTACGGAGCCAACATTCTTTATACCGATCCCGGTGACGGCTCCGACGGTGCGATACGCATGGCCCGCGAGCTTGCCGCCAAGCATCCTGATGTATATTTCTACGCCGATCAATATTCGAATGACTCCAACTGGCTCGCGCACTATCACGGTACCGCCAGTGAAATCTGGCAACAGACCGAAGGGCGGATCACTCACTTTGTCGCCATGCTGGGTACCAGTGGAACCTTCATGGGCAGCGCACGCCGGCTGAAGGAACTCAATCCTGCGATCCGCTGCATCTCGCTCCAACCGGATTCTGCTTTTCACGGCATCGAAGGCGCCAAACACATGGCCAGTGCGATTGTTCCTAAGATTTACGATCCTGCGTTGGCGGACGAAAATATTGAGATCGCCACTGAAGATGCCCATGCCATGGCCCGCCGCATTGCGCGCGAATGCGGACTGCTGTTGGGTATCTCTGCCGCAGCGGGCATCGTGGGCAGCTTGCGTGTCGCCGAGCAGATTCGGCGAACGGAGGAGCAACAGGCTGTGATTGTCACAATCCTTTGCGACTCCGGCGAAAAATATTTGAGCGAGAGATTCTGGACGGAGAAGTGAGACCCTTTGTACTTGGATACATAATTCGAGGGAGAATCCGTGAAGCAGCACACTTATGAAGTGCAAGTGGCGTGGACAGGAAATCAAGGCCAAGGCACGAAGGCGTACAAAAGCTACAAGCGGGACCACGCCATAACCGCCGCGGGGAAGCCGCCTCTGTTGGCTTCCTCCGATCCGGCGTTCTGCGGTGATCCGGCGCGCTATAACCCGGAGGAGCTTTTGGTGGCGAGCCTTTCCTCGTGTCACATGCTTTGGTATCTCCATCTCTGTGCGGTCAACGGCGTCGTGGTCACGGACTATCAGGATGATGCAACGGGCGTGATGAACGAGAACAGGGACGGTTCAGGAGCATTTGTAGAAGTGACTCTCCATCCGCGCGTAACCATTGAAGGGGATGCTGACCGGGCCAAGGCTTTATCGCTGCACGAAGAAGCGCACCACAAGTGCTTCATCGCAAACTCCGTAAACTTTCCGGTGAGAACCGTCGCTCAGATAACCGTCGCTCCGGTAGCCATGGAAGCGCGCTCCTAATTTCCCAATCAATGCTGAAGATCGCGCACACAGAATATGAAGCCCTCCGCCGCCACGGTGAGGAAACGTACCCCCATGAGTGCTGTGGCGTGCTGCTCGGCGGCACGAACGACGATGGCGCCCGCATCGTGACCTCGATCGCGCGCTGCGGTAACACCCGCACGGATTCGCCGCAAAACCGCTACAACATCGATCCCCGCGAACTGGTTCGCATCCAGCGTGAAGGTCGCGAGCGCGGCGAGGACATCATCGGCTTCTACCATTCTCACCCCGACCATCCCGCACGCTGGTCGCAGACTGATTTTGCGGAAGCCCACTGGATCGGCTGCTCCTACGTGATCACCAGCGTGGAGAAGGGGAGAGCTGCTGTTACGAATTCGTTCGAGCTTACCGGCTCGGACGAAGGTGACAAGCAACTTCTCGACGAAAAGATCCAAATCAGCTGAAGTTGGGACACGCGAGAGGTTAAGGAGACCCTTGTCCAGCGCTGCTTCTGCGTGATTTTCACAACGTCAAAGGAATCGAAGAAATCGCTGATTTTGATCCTCTCCAACTCACGACTCTGAAAAGCTGTATCCGGCGCGCTTTTTGAGCGAGCTCGTTCCAGGCCATTGCACCACTTCCTGTCACCCACCTGTGGACGGCGTGCACTCCACTGAAAATACGAGAGTTGCAAACGCAAACTTTTCATTGACTGCAAAAATAAAAAGAGTAGAAACATAATTGTTCTTTGACAGCTTCTAAAGTTTTTCCGGTTGGTGCCGCGTCCGGGACTCAAGCGCAGTCACCCTCTTCATGAAAATGAGCAGGGAGGGCAAGCGAGGGTCTATAGCAAAGCGCTGGTCGAGGAGAACAAGAAGAAACGTCGAAGGCAGGATAGAGTTCCGAGGCGTTGGGTAGGTTTTTCCGGTTGGCGGTAAGCCCGGAGCCCGAGCGAAGATCGCGCGCAAGCCCCGCAAGGGAAGCTGCGATAGCAGGTCGAGCAAGGGTCTAAAAGCGAGCTACTGGCCGAGACGAATGGACCCAACACCACCTCGGAACTCTTATTTTTTGCAGCCTAAGCTGTAACCTGCACCAGCGAGCTGCCGTGAAAGACTTTCCGAAACGAATCCATAGCTTCTCGAGCATAAGCTATGCAATTTGCCCGCTCGGGAATCGGCGATACGGCGCGTTTGGGATATTCGTCGTAAGTCCGGCCCTCAAGCAGTCGCCCGTATTTTGCTTTCCTCACGCCACCCCACTGCTTAAAGAAGAATGGGACACGCGATTCGTGACATTGATCGCGCACTGAGATGACCCACTCTTCGAGCATGGGACGAGCGCCCGGTCCGCTCTCGCCGCCGACGATTGCCCAACTGATGCCGGAAAGATTGAACCGACCGAGGTCTTCGAGTAGAGGTTCGATTGAGAGGAAGCGGACGCTGGCCGGCGCCTTCTGCAGATCGCTGATTCGGGGCAAGCCATACCTCTGATCCTCGACGCTGACTCCCCACCAAATGTGGTCTTGTTCGGCGGCGAAACGCAATCGTCCGTTCAAGAGTGCACTCAGCCTGGCTGATCTCTTTGTTAGGACCTGGAACGTATGCCAGTTCGCTCTTTCCATGACTCTGCAAACCGCTTCGATGTAATCGTCAGGCACACCATCTTGGAAAAGATCGCTCATCGAGTTCACGAACACGAGCTTGGGGGAACGCCAGAGGAACGGCTCTGTAAGTTTCTCTGGCACCAAGCGCAGGTCGAACCCCTGTTCGTAAGGATGCCCCTTGACGCCTCGGAAGCGCTCCGCGAACGTCTCGGCATAGCAGTGCTTGCAGCCGGGACTGATCTTCGTGCAGCCGCGCACGGGGTTCCAGGTCGCGTCGGTCCATTCGATGTCAGAATGTAGGCTCATGTCATTTCTTCCTTGGAAAAGTTACCCGCACGTGGTCAGCGAACGTGACCTCGCCTTTTTTCTTGGGGCGCTCGGCTGCAGGAGGCTCAACCCTGATCTTCTTCTTCGCTTCTAACTCGGCAAGTGCACGCTTGTAGTTGCTGCTGATATAAGGCGTCCCAACGCAGTGTCTTTCGTAAATCTCCTTCATCGTAGCAGTCTCGCCTGCGAAGTCCTTCAATAGTATCCCGTGGAGGGCGTCGAGCGGACGCGACAGTCCATGTAGGATTGGGAACTCTTCCGAGGCAGGGGAATACTCAAACGACGCCACTCCTTGGTGATGTTCGGAGCTTTCCTTGGCCATGATTCCCTTCATGATTTCATATCCCTTGAAATGCTTTGTAGCGAAAATCAGGTGGTGGCTGGTTCGCCTTCCTTGTTCATTCTTGAACGTGAACGGCAGCACATATGACGCGCCCATCTCCCTGAGCGCTGCGCATAGCTCCTCCACTATGAGATTTTCCCGGTCGTCAGGGTTGAGCCCAGCGAGACCATCGCGTAACTTTTCAGCTCGCTGCGAGCCAAATAGGGCATCCATGTGCTCCTTAACCGCGGGATTGTTCAGTCCCATGTTGACACGGTTGTAGTTGAAGAAGAACACGCAGTCGGATCCCCAGTTTTGCAGCACCGACTTAATCAGTCCGAGAGACAGGCCCTTGTATCCCCATGGATCTACAAAGAAGAAAGTCGGGACGAGCCTTATTGCCGCGAGCTTCTTCTCGATCTCTTCCCCAACGATTTCGTTCGACACCCTCGGTTTATATTTCAGCTTTTCAACGCCCTCAAGTGCGTCGATCGCGGCTCGTAGCTTGCCCGCGCTATCCGAGTCCCTGTCATTGAAAAAGGTCACGAGCATATTGCGCATGTTCGGATCGTCGATCGCCTTCCTCAGTACGAGTAGCGGGGTCGAGAGAGTACCGTCGTCGTAGCGCCCCGGCCCGGCGAAAAGGTCAATATAGAGTATGCGATTTCCCATCTCCCTCGCGGTGGGTATTACAACATTGGCCCACGCCCAGAGGTATTTTTCTACAATGCGAGCCTTAATTTGCGACTGCTCGCGTGGCTCATCGAAGAATTGATTGTCCACCATCGCTTAATGCAACGCTGGCCGGGGGACCCTACGTCTTTTCGGTGAGTTTAGTAGGCAGCGTGTCAAACCAGTATAGGCAACTGAGATTCCCGCTTACAGCGGTATGTTCCCATGCTTCTTGGGCGGGTTCTTGTCTCGCTTATTCTCCAGCATCGTTAACGCCTGAATCAATTTTTGGCGTGTTTCTCTAGGCTGGATGATGGCGTCGACAAAGCCGCGGTCGGCGGCGACGTAGGGGCTGGCAAAGCGGTCGCGGAATTCTTCGATTTTCTTTTGGCGTAATTCCTGGCGCTCTTGCGGATTTGCCGCGCCATCCAGTTCGCGCTTGTAGACGATGTCCACTGCGCCTTCCGGACCCATGACTGCGATCTCGGCGGTGGGCCATGCATAGTTGACATCCGTGCGGATGTGCTTGGAGGCCATCACGCAATAAGCGCCGCCGTAGGCTTTGCGCGTGATCACGGTGATTTTCGGCACCGTGGCCTCGGCGAAAGCGTAGAGCAGCTTGGCGCCGTGCTTGATGATGCCGCCGTATTCCTGCGCGGTACCAGGAAGAAATCCGGGAACGTCTTCGAACGTTATCAGCGGGATGTTGAAGCAGTCGCAGAAGCGGACGAAGCGCGCGCCTTTGATCGACGCATTGATGTCGAGCGTGCCTGCGAGCATCGCAGGTTGGTTTGCTACGATGCCGACGGAGCGGCCGTCCAGGCGCGCGAATCCGACGACTATATTTTTCGCGTAATGCTCCTGCACCTCGAAAAAGTAGGCGTCGTCGACTACGGCGTGGATCACGTCCTTCATCTCGTAAGGCAGATTCGATTGCGCAGGGACAATTTTGTCGAGCGCGGCATCGGCGCGGGCATCTTTACGATCGGCGGGATCGGTGCACGGTTTGCGCGGCGGGTCTTCCAAATTGTTCGAAGGCACGAAGCTCAGCAGCTCACGCACCATCGACAGACATTCGGCATCGTCGTGCGCCAGGAAGTGCGCCACTCCTGAAGTTTCGTTATGCGTCATTGCCCCGCCGAGCTGCTCTTTGGTGACTTCTTCCATGGTCACGGTCTTAATCACATCAGGCCCGGTGATGAACATGTAGGAGGTTTTGTCGACCATGAGGACGAAGTCGGTGATAGCGGGCGAATACACCGCACCGCCGGCGCACGGGCCCATGATCGCCGAAATCTGGGGCACTACGCCGCTGTACAGAGTGTTGCGCAGAAAGATGTCGGCATATCCCGCCAGAGAAGCCACGCCCTCCTGAATGCGCGCGCCTCCAGAATCATTCAACCCGATCACGGGCGCACCCATTTTCGCGGCGAGATCCATAATCTTGACGATCTTTCCCGCATTCGTCTCCGAGAGCGAGCCGCCGAAGACGGTGAAGTCCTGCGCGAAGACATAAACGAGGCGGCCTTCGATGCGGCCGTAGCCGGTGACGAAGCCGTCGCCGTAAGGCTTTTGCTCGGACATGGCGAAGTCGGTGCAGCGGTGGGTGATGAGTTTGTCGGTCTCTTCGAAGGTGCCTTCGTCGAGCAGGAACTCGATGCGCTCCCGCGCCGACATTTTGCCTTCCTTATGTTGGCGCTCGCGGCGCTTCGCGCCTCCTCCGTCTTCGGCAAGCTGGTTGCGCTTCTTCAGTTCTGCAAGTTTTTCTTCGAGATTCATGGCGGGAAGATTATAGCGGGTGGGCGGCAGGCAGGTGTGAACTGGGTCATAAGCTCCATTGGAGCCAGGCATCCATGCACCCAGACTTGATCGATGGGGGCGTTAAACTGCGGGCTGCGCCCGCCAGACAGCCGAGGGCGGCTGTCTCCACACGAACCTACTCCAGGTCAGCTCCCAGTATCTGATAGCGATACTTTTTCCCGTCCCAGAAGATGACCGAAGAGGTCTGCTCGCCTTCGCCTCGTTCTTCCATATAGACGCCGAGGACCGTTCTCTTTTTTAGCGCCAGCCGTTTCACGGTGAGTGTTTTGAAGGGCAGGTTGATGAGCAGGAATTTGGGTTTGGGTTTGTCGGAACGCCAAGCCTCGGGACCGACTCCGTGGACGATGAGTAGGCAGATGCCTCGGCGTTCCGGTTCATCCGAGGCAAATGTCGACGTAACTTTAACATCGCCGAAGCCCAGAAAGCTGTTATAGGGATCGGCCACGCGAAAGCTGTATTCCGCTTGATCGGCCATTGGATTCTTGCACCGGGCTGCAACGACGAGGTCGTCCACTCCATCGCCGTCGAGATCACCGACAAACTGCGGAGGGCCGCCCAGCAACGAACAGTTATCACCGAACTCTTTGTGAACGTACTCATCGGTGACTGCGGGCACCGGAGACCTGGCATGCGCGGGAGGCGGAGGCGGCGGGTTCTTATCGGCGGCGAGCGCCACCAGCGAGATCATTAGCACGCCAAACAGCACGCCAAACAGAATAGGCAAGTGGGAAATTCGGGAGAACGGCATGGTTTTACTTTAGACCCGTTCTTGGGCGGCGGGTATAGACACAAATGATGACTGGTGACCAAGGTAACCACTACTTCCGGAAGTGTTCCCATCCCTGCGGGATGAGCGGCGAGGCTGCGCCGCTCGGATTCATCAGGAAGATCTGTCTCCCACGTTTGATTTGTCCGATCTGCGTAATCTGAACCCCTGCAATGCGGGATGGGACTCGCCGCTTGGGGCGCGCAGTGAAGAGCAGTTCGTAATCCTCTCCGCCGTGCAGCGCAAAGCGCAAATCGACTTGGCGTGCTGGCTTGCCCACGCTGGCGCGGGGAATGGCTCCAGAGTACAGTTCAGCTCCGACGCCGCTTTCCTCGCAAATGTGCGCGAGGTCGGTCGAGAGACCGTCACTGGTATCTATCATCGCCGAAGCCAGCCCTTTCTCGCGCAGAGTGCGGCCCAATGCGATTCGCGGCTCAGGAAAGAAATGCCTTGGGTATTCCCGCGTGTTCAGTTTCGGCGTCGGCTTCTTCCGCAGCTCAGCGATGGCGGCCGCTGAACAGCCGAGTTCTCCGCTCACATAAAGCAGGTCGCCGGGACGCGCTCCCGAACGCTGCACAACTTTTCCGGCAGGCGCAGTTCCTACGACAACAATGTCGGCCAGAACTCCATTTGGCGATTCTGCGGTATCGCCGCCGGCAAGGGCTACTCCATATCGCTCAGCCAGGCGAATCAGGCCGCGCACAAAGCGATTCACCCAACTCTGCCCTATCTTGCGCGGGAGAGCCAGCGAAAGAAAGGCCGCGACGGGCTCTCCGCCCATGGCCGCAATGTCGCTTAATCCTCGTGCGAGACAACGATGCCCAATGGATTCCGGCGGATGCCACTGCAGCCGAAAGTGGATTCCCTCCAGAGAGAAGTCAGTGGTGACCAGTACGTCGCTGCCCTGGTCCTTACCACTCCTGCGCGACAGAAGTCGGAGTACGGCGCAGTCGTCTCCAATTCCAGTTCGAACGGCAGGATTTTTCAAACGCGTCGCCGTGCGGCGAATCCGGGCAATCAGCGCTTTTTCCGCAATCGTCATCACAATAAATATAAGCTGAGGTCAACGGGGAAACTCTTGCGGGATCCAATTTCCTGTCCGGTGAGTGCCGTAGATGCAGTCGAGTGATTGCCTTAGATTCCGCACTAAAATTCGCATGGGCCCCATGGCCAGTAGGATGAACTGACCAGGTGCTCCGGTAACCTGCGCACAATAGCGTCTGGTTACCCCCCTCCTAAGTAACTTCTCACTGCCCCGGTGGTTCGTTGACAGGGGGAACCTGCTTTGCTACCCTTTACCAGCATTCAGAAAACCAGCATCAGGAAAACCGTTGGCCGAGCGGGTTTTAATACCTTAGGGGCAACCTAAGTTCTGCATTGCGTATCAATTGCAGATAGGATTTTGCACCTCAGGCTTCGGCGGAAACGGGCACGTTAAAAGTTTCCATTCCCAAGATGGGAAGCGTGGCCCGAAGTATCAGGTGGTCCGAACAGGCTTTCTGCAACGTCAGAACTTTGCCTGGAGTTCCGGACCTGATCATTCAGAGCGAAAGGTAGTGCATTTGCAGAAGCGATTCTACATCCTTTTTGTAGCGCGCGGAAACGACGGACAGCTGCGCAAGATCTCCATTCCCGTCCATTATTTGTATGTTTTTGTAGTCGGTGCCGCGGTCGGATTCCTGAGCCTTACAGGTATCGCCAGCTCTTATGCGCGGATGTTGCTCAAGGTTTCGCACTACAATCAACTACGCACCGAGAAAGAGCAGCTTAGGGATCGTTATTCACGCCTGGAGGAAGTCGCCAAAGAGCGCGACGTTCAGGTGGCTTCCCTGGGATCAATCGCTAGTGAAGTGTCCGCACTGTACGGGTTGAAGTCGCAACCCACGCTGGTGACGGCCTCGCAACAGCAAATCCAGGACTCGGAAGTTAGCTCGTCGCTTGACCAACTCAGCGCTTTGCGCAACTCAGCCCTCACTGGGGCCGCCACCGTCGGGATCAGCCTTGGAATGACTCGCAACGCCACAACCGCCGACTGGTATCGCGCCAATTCTGCGCCTAACCTGTGGCCGGTGGATGGCCAGGTTACCGGCAGCTTTGGCGAGCGTATCGATCCGTTTAACGGAGAAGGTGCGTTTCACAGCGGTGTGGATATTGGCAGCACCTACGGCCATCCCGTAATCGCCCCCGCTGATGGCGTAGTTACCTTCGCCGACTTCCTTGGCGGATACGGTAAAGCCATCATGGTGGATCATGGCCACGGCATCTCTACTCGCTACGGCCACCTTTCCGGCTTCGCGGTTGCGCCTGGGCAGCATGTCCATCGCGGCGACACCATTGGTTATGTCGGCCTCAGCGGACGTTCAACAGGACCGCACCTTCATTATGAGGTCCGGATCAACGATACCCCGGTCAATCCATATAAATACCTTCGTATCACGGTCGCCAATAGCGGCGGCTTCCAGACCGGCGGCTAACGCCTCGGTCTTCAGTCCTCCTCACTTGCGCTCTTTCTCTCGCTAGGCTACGTTCATGGAGACGAGGGAAAAGCTTCCAGTTCCAGAGTCTCAGTAGATGCCGCGATTGCGGCGGCGACCAAGCGGTTTTACTGAGAACTGAGAACTGAGAACTGAGAACTGCTCCATGACCAGTTTCTTGCGCTCGGTGCGTGAAGACATTGCTGCGGTCTTCGAGTCGGACCCCGCTGCACGCTCCTACTTTGAGGTTTTGATCTGCTATCCGGGCCTGCACGCGGTGTGGGCGCATCATCTCAGCCACTGGCAGTGGCGGCATGGTATGCGCTTTCTGGCCAGATTCACCTCCCAAGTCGCGCGCCTGCTCACCGGAATTGAGATCCATCCTGGCGCCGAGATTGGAAGGCGTCTCTTCATCGACCACGGCATGGGAACGGTGATCGGAGAGACCGCCATCGTCGGCGACGATGTCACACTCTACCAGGGCGTAACTCTCGGCGGAACGGGGAAAGAGAAAGGCAAGCGCCATCCCACCCTTGGCAACAACATTTCGATTGGCTCCGGCGCAAAGTTATTGGGCAACATCACCGTCGGAGACAACTGCCGAGTGGGAGCGGGATCAGTCGTGCTGCGCAGCGTGCCGGCGAACTCCACGATTGTGGGTGTGCCGGGACACATTGTTTTGCGCGACGGCAAACGCGTGGTCATCACCGATCCCAAAGACATCCGCGACCCGCTTTCGGATGTAATCATCAAGCTGGCCTCAGAAGTGCACGAGCTGCGCGAAAAGTTTCAGGAACACTCGCACGAGGCGCTGGGCGCGGAACCGAATCTGACGATCGACGAAGGGACGTCGACACCAAATATATCTCCGCAGGAATTGTTTCAGGACGACTATCAGATCTGAAGGTCGGTGGTTGGCTACCATTACCTAAAACATTTAGTTGCCCACCTACTGTGGAGTCCACTGTGGTACAAAACCGCAGCGTCGCTGCCCGGCGCCGTGTCCCGTATTGGTTATTACTTTGGTTTAGGCTCGCGGTTATCTTAGAAGCGTTAATAATGCCAGTCGGCTAGACTCCGCACAGGAGCCTTCTGCCCAAGCCTCGTTAGAAACCGGTCTTGGCAGTCGCTCTCCTTAACTTGCACGGAGGAACAGATGTCGGCATCCGCCGCCGCGACCCTAGCTCCAATCATTTCTAAATCAAGTCCGCAGGGAACTTCATTTCTCGGATCGGTACCCTGGTGGTATTTGTTTTTCTTTGTTTCCGGATTTCCAGCACTGCTTTACCAGATCGTTTGGCAGCGGGCATTATTCACACTCTATGGCGTGAATATCGAGTCAGTCACCATGGTCGTCACGGCCTTCATGCTTGGATTGGGACTAGGCAGTCTGATGGGCGGAGCAATCTCGCGATACCAGCAATTGCCGCTGCTGGGGATTTTCGGGTTTGTAGAACTGCTGATCGCGACCTATGGGTTTTTTTCGTTGAGAGTCTTTCACTGGGCGGCAAACTTCACGGCCGGTTCCGCAACCTTCAAAACAGGACTCGTTGCCTTCGCCCTTGTCGCGATTCCGACCGTGCTTATGGGGTCGACACTCCCCATCCTGGTTTCCTACACGGTTCGCCTTTCGCGTAATGTGGGCACCTCCGTCGGAGCACTTTACGCCGCCAATACGCTGGGTTCGGCCGCAGCATGTTTTTGCGCGGGATTGTTCCTGATGCGCTGGCTGGGAGAATCGAGGACTGTGGGGCTGGCGGCTAGTTTGAACGCAGTAGTAGGCGCTACCGTATTGGTCTGGCAACTCGTAAGTCGAGAGCGGCAGTTTGAAGGCCCTGAGACGGAGGCTGTGGACTTTCAGAAAGGGGTTAGGACGAAAAATGAGGAAGGCGAACTGGATCGTGCAGCCGGAATCAGCTTTGCTGCGGCCGTAGTCACGGCTGCTGTCGCAGGATTCATTTCGCTGGGTTACGAAATTGTGTGGTATCACCTGTTCTCGTTTACCACGGGAGGGCTGGCGAAGAGCTTCGCTTTTCTCCTCGGAGCCTATCTCCTGGGGATCGGCACGGGATCGACAGTAAGCAACCGTATCTGTAAGAAGATCGCGGGCCTGCGAAGTTTCAGCCGGCTTCTGATAGGCACTGTGCTGGCGGCTAATCTGCTCGGGTTTCTGGTCGGTCCGATCCTTTTCAATCTGGTGGTGCACGTCTCTTACTTGTGGGCGCTGATGCCCATAGGGGTGGCGGCGGCGTGCCTCGGTGCTGTGTTTCCGCTCCTTTGTCATATCTCAATTCCCCCTGACGAACGCGCCGGCTCGCGTATGAGCTACTTGTACCTCAGCAATATTGTCGGTTCGGCGCTGGGCAGCTACCTCACGGGCTTCGTGCTCATGGACATGCTTCCATTGAGACAAGTGAGTATTGTGCTGACTCTGCTCGGCCTCGGACTTGGACTTGCATTGATGCTGAATGCCCACCTGGGTAGGATCAGCTTTATTGTCTCGGCAGTGGTTGTGTTGGCTGCTGCCCTGTTGGTAGTACAGATTTCGGGGCCTCTTTTTCGTGGTATGTATGAAAAGATGTTGATGAAGGAGAAATACAGAGCGGACGTGGGGTTTCGCAATGTTGTGGAGACAAAGAGTGGAGTGATTGCGGTTACGCACACTGGGATGGTTTTTGGAGGAGGAGTCTACGACGGATGCTTCAACACTAGCCTGGTGAAGGATACGAACGGGATTCAGCGGGCGTTTGCATTGAGTTATTTTCATCCCAATCCGAGAGAAGTTCTGATGATAGGGCTGTCATCGGGATCGTGGGCGCAGGTTATTGCCAACCATCCGCAGGTGGAACACCTGACGATTGTCGAAATCAATCCCGGATATATAGGTCTGATTCAACGCAATCCCGAGGTGGCCAGCCTCTTGCAAAACCCCAAGGTTCACATCGACATCGACGATGGCCGGCGCTGGCTAGTGCGGAACGCTGGACGCAAATTCGACGCTATTGTGATGAACACAACCTTTAATTGGCGTTCCAACGCGTCCAACCTGCTCTCGTCGGAATTCCTGGAACTTATTCGGCACCACCTGAATCCGGGTGGTGTGCAGTTTTACAACACAACCGAATCGGACGAAGCAATGGCTACCGGCATCAGAGTATTCCCGTTCGGAATGCGGTTGGCGAATTTTATGGTGGTAAGCGACGCGCCCTTGCAGCTGAACGAAAAACGCTGGCTCGAGGTGCTCTCGCACTACACGGTCGACGGCAAACCCGTTTTCGATTTCTCACAGGAAGAGTATCGCCGCCGACTACTCGAAGTGATGGCCATGACCACAACGATGGACCACGATGTTCCCGGATCTTGGACCTTAGAATCCGCTGCCCACATCCGTGCTCGCACCGCTCACGCTCGCACGATTACCGACGACAACATGGGCACGGAATGGCTGCAAAAATAGTTGCATGCTGCCCCGCTCCGGTCTTTTCAGGCAACTGGCAACTCTATTGCCGCAACCCCATCCAGCTCTCCGACACCACCAGCGAGTTCCCCGGATTGTGTGGATCGTATTTCACCGACGTAGGCAGACCCAGCCGGCAGGAGTGCAGGTTAATCCACTGGCGCAAATAGGTGACGTCTTGCGAACACTCGTACGAAACTCCCGCGACATCATACTTATAAATGAGCAGCACCGCGGCGTGATGACCGTTGTTCGGAGGCATTTCCTGCACATCGATGACCGTACCATCAGTGATACGGCCGATAGCGTCAAGCCAGGTGCGGCGTTCGCGCTCCAGTTCTGCCGGCCCTTTGGGCTTGCGCCGCAAAAGGGCATAGGCGCCAAGAACAACTGCGCCCCCCGCTGTTACAAGAGAATAGAGACCTAATGAAGTCATGACCGCTGTGAGAAAGATGGTACTGCCGCCGCCAACTCTATATTTTCATAATCAGCATATGACGGAACTATCTTCTGCGGAAGTAGGTTCGGGGTTACCGAGGTGGGGGCCTGTGGAAATCTTCTTCTGACGCCGATTGGTTAGACTCATTTCTGCTTACAAACAAAGTCTCTGGCCATCTCGCCGAAGCCGCCTTCCGCACTTCGGCCGAACTGATCGTCACGGTGCGTCTTTTTGCTGACCACAAGTTTGCCGCCGCGCTCGCGAGAATAGAACCACTCCGAGTTCGCAACCGCGATGGGCACAGCGACGCCCCCAGCACAATTAAAACGAACACGCGCCCTCAACTCCACAAATGGACCGCCCTGGGGCAGCGTGGCGGGTTCCTTGTATTCCACGCGGATCCATGCCGTGCGCAGGCCATTCCTCTGCGCCGTGACTGAGCTGACCAATACCTGATCGCCCGCGGCAGTAGCGCCAACCTGCCGCCAGTCCCCGGCAGCAATTGCCACCAGTCCCACGAGCACAACCGGAGCCAGCACTACGGCAACGATGATGATCAGGCCCTTCTTTACAAGGGATGGAGGCAAGGCCATAAGCACGCCGCACACACTTTGGGGCAAAAGAGGATTTCTGTCAACTGTGACGAGTACCGGAATGCGTAAACGTCCGAAAACGTCCAGCCCATCGTCTGCTATTGTGGTCTGCTGAGGGAAGGAGGGCTAAATGGAAAATCTTTACACGGCAACCATCCGATCGACAATTGGACCATTGTTTCTTGCAGCCTCCAGTTATGGACTGGTTGCCTTGGAATTCGACGCCAGGTTGTCCGGACAACAATCGATTCGCCCGAGCCCGCGCCATCTTCGCGAAGAAAAGAGCGGTTTTACATTCGAAGATTCGGCTGGTGCGACGCTGCCTTACGTAAAGGAGCTAAACGAATATTTTTCTGGCGGGCGACGAGAATTCACTTTTCCGCTCGATCTACGCGGAACCGATTTTCAACTTGTCTGCTGGCGTGCCCTGTTAGCGATTCCTTACGGGGAGACCCGCACCTACGCAGACATCGCCCGCGCAATCGGCAAACCAAACGCGTTCCGCGCCGTGGGCATGGCCAACAATCGCAACCCGATCGCAATCGTCGTCCCCTGCCATCGCGTGATCGCCTCCGACGGCACACTCTGCGGCTACGGCGGCGGCCTTGATGTGAAGCGCAAATTGCTGGAACTGGAAGGCGCGTTAACGGGCGTACTTGCCGCGTAAGAAATTGTTAGTTGTTGATTTTTGATTGCTGATTGACAATGCGTCTACGGATCGTGGTATTCAATCAACAATCAGAAATCAACAACTTGCTTTGACGACTCAATCCCCATCGTCCACTCTCCGCAAAGCTGGTCTCTTCTATCTCGTCTTCGTGATGTTTTCCTACACCACGGGCGGGCCGTTCGGACTCGAAGACATGGTGACGACTTCGGGTCCTGGAATGACGCTGATCTATCTGTTGGTGTTGCCGTTTTTCTGGTGCATACCCGTCTCTCTGGTGTCTGCGGAACTGACCACAGCGATGCCGGTTGAAGGCGGCTTCTACCGCTGGACCCGCGCGGCTTTCGGAGACTTCTGGGGATTCCTTGCAGGATGGTGGAACTGGTCAGCTTCATTCTTGCTCGGCGGCGCCTACGCTGTTCTCTTCACCGATTATCTGGTGTACTACTTTCCCGGCATCAGGGGCTGGAAGCACTACCTGGTTTCCGTAATGCTGATTGCAGTGATCACGTGGATCAACGTGCTCGGCATTCAGATGGTGGGGCAGGTCGCGACGGCGCTTGAGATTTTCATCTTTGTGCCCGTCATGACGATGATCGTGATGGCCTTCATGAACTGGCATCACAACCCTTTCTTCCCGTTGATCCCGCCTCATCAGCCAACGTTCAAGATTTTCGGCGTGGGGCTGGCGCTGGGTTTGTGGCTCTATTCGGGGTACGAACAACTCTCGACCGTAGCCGAGGAGGTCGAAGACCCGCAAAGCGCCTACCCACGCGCATTGGCGCTGGTGCTGCCGCTTTCGATGGCAGCGTATTTTCTGCCGACGCTCGCGGGCCTTGCTTCAGCAGGCGAATGGCAGAAATGGCACTCGGGATTCTTCTCGGACGCCGCCCGATCGATTGGAGAATCTTCCACTGGACGCCCGTGGCTGGGAACATGGATAACGCTCGCGGCGATGGTCTGTAATGTTGCGTTGCTCAACAGCACCGTCCTCACCACTACGCGCATGCCCTTTGCCATGGCGGAAGACGGATACCTTCCGGCGGCGCTTACTCGAAAGCACGTCCGGTATGGCACGCCATGGCTGGCAATTGTTATTTCGGCCGTGATCTATGCGCTGCTGGCGTGGCAGAGCCTGGCTCAGCTCATCTCTGTCTATATTTGGATGCGCTCGGCCACCACTGTGCTGACTGTACTGTCGGCATGGAAGCTGCGCCGCTCACGGCCCCAGATGCCGCGCGCGTTCGTGATTCCCGGCCGGCGCCTTGGCCTGATTTATGTGGTCGCAGCGCCAGTGGTCATGGCGATGGCCGCACTGCTGGGCAGTGACCGCTTCGCGCTGATCGGCGGTGCGAGTGCGATGGCGTTAGGCCCACTGGTGTATGGAATTGACAGATTCTTTAAACGTAACTCTTGAAGCGTGCGTGTTGGCGTGCACTTCGAACGTGCTACAATGAGCGACCTTAGTGGTTGTTGCTTCGCCAGGAAACCAGCGTTTTCCCACACTGAAGCACTGAAAGAGAACACCGCAAGAGATCGTGGCCAAGAATCCTACGCCCGGCGCGGCACCTGTCACCTACGCGGACGCGGGTGTCGACATCGACCGTGCCAACCGCACAAAACAGCGCATCAAATACCTGGCACACAAAACGTTTACCCGCGGCGTCCTTAGCGAAATCGGCGGTTTCGGCAGCCTCTTCGCGGTGGACAAGACGAAGTACGTCGATCCGGTGCTGGTTTCGAGCGTCGATGGTGTAGGGACTAAGCTTAAAATTGCTTTTGAGATGGGCCTGCATTCCACAGTGGGCGCGGACCTGGTCAATCACTGCGTCAACGACATTGCCGTGCAGGGCGCCGCGCCTCTGTTTTTTATGGATTACCTGGCGACGGGTAAGCTCGAACCCTCGATTGCCGAGAAAGTAGTGGAAGGCATTGCCGATGCCTGCAAGCATAACGGCTGTGCCCTGATCGGCGGAGAGACGGCCGAAATGCCTGGTTTCTATCCCGACGGCGAGTACGATCTGGCGGGATTTATTGTCGGCGTGGTGGAGCGCGACCGAATCATCACCGGCAAGGATGTACAGATCGGCGACGTTATCCTCGGCATGGCCTCCAACGGCCTGCACACCAACGGATATTCGCTGGCCCGCAAACTGCTCTTTGAAGTGGCGCATTACTCGCCCGAGGATTACGTCAACCAGATCAAGAATAAAGTTGGCAATGAGTTGATGCGCACCCACAAAAGCTACTGGCCGGCGCTGAGAAAGCTGATCGATGGCCAGTGCGTTTCTGCGTTAGCGCATATTACCGGCGGCGGGATCACGGAAAACCTTCCCCGCGTCTTGCCGCGTGGAACCGCGGCTGCGATCGATCTTGGTTCCTGGCCGGTACCGCCGTTGTTCGAGCATCTGCGGGAGCTGGGCAATGTTCCGCAAGACGAGATGCTGCGAACCTTCAACATGGGGCTGGGCATGCTGCTGATCGTTCCTCTGACAAAATTCAAAAAGGCTCAGACTGTGCTCGAACGCGTGGGTGAGAAAGCTTTTACCGTGGGCCGCATTGTCAAAGGGGAGCGCAAGGTAATCTACAACTGAAGGCCAGTTCACCACGGAGACACCGAGGCACGGGAAAACCTTTTTGGGTTTGTCATGCCCTCATCCTCGCGCCGCCGATGCTGCCCGAGTTTGTAGAGTTTGTTTTCAGAAATTCCTCCGTGACTCCGTGTCTCCGTGGTGAATTATGATGTTGGCCTGAAATGAAATCCCTCGGCATTCTCCTCTCCGGACGCGGCTCGAATTTCGTCGCGATCGCCGACAGCATCGACACGGGCCGCATTGCCGACGCGCGAATTGCCATCGTTATCTCCAACAATCCGGACTCACCGGGCATCACTACAGCGCGCCAGCGTGGTTTAAATAGGCTAGTGATTCCATCGAAAGGCAGGTCGCGCGAAGAACATGACCGCGAAGTTGTTGCCGCGCTCAAACAGAACGATGTGGACCTGGTCTGTCTCGCGGGATACATGCGCCTGCTCTCTCCGTGGTTCGTGCAACAGTTTCCGCGGCGGATTCTCAACATCCATCCCTCTCTGCTACCGGCGTTTCCTGGACTCGAAGCGCAAGAGCAGGCCTTCGCCTACGGCGTGAAAGTCTCCGGCTGCACCGTGCATTTCGTCGACGAAGAACTCGATCACGGCGCGATTATCGTGCAGAAAACCGTCGCCGTGCTCGACACCGACGATGAGCACACTCTTGCGGCGCGCATACTCGAACAGGAGCACATTGCATATACGGAAGCCATTAACATCGTACTGAAAGGGAATTACGAAATCGTAGGACGGAGATTGAAGAACGCCAGTCAGAAGGCAGAAGGCAAAATGCAGAGGTAAGAAACGCGCTCCTCAAACGCTTTTTGCCATCCTCACGATCGGCAGTACCTCACCATTGCCAAGCGCAGCCTGCTGATTCTCGACGGCCGCATATCCCTTTGCCTTGTAAAATGCAACGCCGCTCAGTGTTGCTCCCATTTCCAGGCGGGTAAAACCGGCTTCCCTGGCAGCCTTCTCACATGCTTCGAGAATCAAGCTGCCGATGCCGCGCCGCGTCCAATCGGGATGTACAAAGAACGCCCGGATCTTGGCGGCATCGTGGGCAGAGTCAAGCAGCGAGTCTTCGCGCCCCGCGAATTGGTCGCCTCCGTATAAAGTCTTTCGCTTACTCCAGCCGCCGCATGCGACGATCGTCGGCTTGACTATTGTGGGCTTATGGTTCGATTCGAAAATCTCCGCTACGAGATACGTTCCATCTGCAATGAGCTGGCTATCCACGCCGTAGACCGACTTCAACGCGCCTTCGATCTGCGCAGCCGAATAATCCACGGCCTGCAAACCGCGCACCGACGCCTCGATCACTTCCCGCAAACGGGGAACATCCTCCGTCGTCGCCTTTCGTATTTGAATGTCGGCCGCCATAGCCCGCTTCGAGTGCATTCTACTTCTACGTTCTGACTTCTGCCTTCTGCATTCTCTATAATGTCCTTTCTCATGCCAACCTTTGCTCCTGTTGACGAACAACTCACATATCTCAAAAAGGGCTCCGCAGAAATTATCCGCGAGGCCGACCTGCGCGCCAAGCTGGAGAAGTCGCGCGCCACGGGTAAACCGCTGCGGGTGAAGCTCGGCATGGACCCGACCGCTCCCGACTTGCACCTCGGTCACACCGTGGTTCTGCGCAAGCTCAAACATTTTCAGGATCTCGGTCACACCGCAATTTTCCTAATCGGAGATTTTACCGGTATGATCGGCGATCCCACGGGGCGCTCAGTAACGCGTCCGCCGCTCACTCGCGAGCAGATCGAAGAAAACGCCGAGACTTACAAGGCGCAGGTCTTCAAGATTCTCGATTCGCAGAAAACTGTGGTCGACTTCAACCGGCGCTGGATGGGCGCGTTCACCGCCGACGACTTCGTTCGCCTGATGGCGAAGTACACCGTCTCGCAACTGCTCGAGCGCGAGGACTTCCACAAGCGATTCCAGGAGGAGAAGCCGATTTCCGTGCATGAGTTGCTCTATCCACTTGTGCAAGGATACGACTCAGTCGCGCTCGAAGCCGATGTGGAACTCGGCGGCACTGACCAAAAATTCAATCTGCTGGTCGGGCGCGAATTGCAACGCGCCTATGGCCAGGAATCGCAGGTTGTGCTGACCACGCCGATTCTCGAGGGCCTCGACGGCGTCCAGAAAATGTCGAAGTCGCTGGGCAACGCGATCGGCATTCACGAGCCGCCGTTGGAAATGTACGGCAAAATCATGAGTATCTCCGACGAAATGATGTGGAGATACTACGAGCTGCTGACCGATGTACAGGTCGCCGACATCGACAAGATGAAGACGGAAGAGCATCCGATGCAGGCGAAGAAGGAGCTGGCGCGCCGGATCGTAGCGGATTTTCACTCGGCTCATGATGCGGCGAAGGCGGCAGAGGATTGGGCGAAGCAGTTTCAAAAGGACCAGGTGCCGGCGGATGTGGAGGAAGTCTCGGTCGGCCTTGCGGAGATTGGCGGATCTGTAGACTCGAGTTCCCGAGCCGGAGTAAGGGTAGATAGACTTTTGGTTAAGTGTGGATTAGCGGCATCGGTAACTGATGCGGCTAGGAAGCTAAAGCAGGGGTCGGTAAGGATTGACAATGAGGTGATGAGCGAGCCGCGAATGGTGCTGACTGGTCCGCCTCCGGTGCGGTTGACTTTGCGTGTCGGCAAGCAGCTCCGGATTGCACTTATCAGCTGGTAATCCCAGCTGCTAATGTGGGGACAGCCGCCCTCGGCTGTCCGGGCGAGCGCGCTCGCCAGGGTTTCCTCTCCACCTTTCCCAATCTGAAATTCGTTCAGAATTTATACAGTCCCCAAACCCTACAGCCCGACCATTCCTACTAGACTTCAAGCATAGCGGAGCTTCGCTCCGCGGACAGCCGGGGGCGGCTGTCCCCACATAGAACCTATGCCGCAGGCTTTCTATCGCAGACAGCTTCCGCATCTTCAATGCGATGACCGGCAGCATTTTGTTACATTCTGCACTGACCGGCGGTGGGTGCTTCCTGAGCGGGCACGTTCGATTGTGCTGCAATGTTGTCTTCACGATAACGGAATGAAGTTCGATCTTCGGGTCGCTGTCGTGATGCCGGATCATGTTCACATGATCTTCACACCGCAGGTTGACCGGCAGGCTATGGAGATTTACTCGCTCGCCAAGATTATGGATGCCATCAAAGGCTCTTCTGCTCACATCGTGAACAAGACGCTGGGTCGCAAAGGACGGGTGGGGCAGACGGAGTCGTTTGACCATGTTCTGCGTTCTTCGGAGAATCTCGACGCGAAGATCATTTATCTGTTGGAGAATCCGGTTCGGGCTGGGTTGGTCGAGGAATGGACCGAGTATCCATGGTTGTGGAAGAAACCGTTTGTGAATCCGTTTTTCTCCACCGTGAGGTCGTGACGGCGTGCGCAACTGCTGGGCTTCGCCCAGCGGACAGCCGAGGCCGGCTGTCCCCCACATAAAACACTACGGCAGCAGTCCGAATACAGCCACGCCATTCGGGGTTCCCACAAACACCTTGCCATTCACGATTGTCGGCACCATGAACTTGTTGCCGGATCCAAATTGATCGCGGTTGCCGCTGGCCTGGTTGCTATTGTAGATCTCGTTCAGATTCGCGGTATTGTAAGCGTGCAGAACGGCCGGGCTGTTGTTCTCAACCGCCCACACAATTCCGTTGCTGGGGCCGTTGGCGGAGACGCTGGGGGTCGTTCCCGGATACCCAAAGCTGTTCGCTGTCTGCGACGTTGCGCTGGTCGACAGCATCGCATTGGTGATCGTGAACGCCTGGATGGGGCTCCCCACCGATCCGTAGTAGATCGTGTTGTTGAAATACGCGGGGATCGCGAAAACTCCTCCAGGCAACGCTCCCGCGAGTTCTTGATAGATGCTGCTGTTATTCGAGCTGAACTTGCCCATCGAGTCGCGATTCACGACATAGAGATTCGAATCTTTCCCGGCGCCGACCGCGAGATGCCAGGTATGGCCTGAGCTATCGTTCAGATCGGGCAGCACGATCATTCCGCCGGAGCCCAGGTCCGTGTCGCTGCTGTTCTCCGATGCCTCATTGTCCATTTCGAAATAATCCGCCACGGTGAGACCACTCGAGGTCGAGAGCTTCATAAATGCATTGCCGTAGTCGCCGTCAACGGGGAAACCGTTGCCGTTTAGATTGGTGTCGAAGTCTCCGTTGGCATCGAGAAAATAGATGTTGCCGGAGCTGTCGGCGGCGAGGCCCGCCCCAGCCATCCAGATCGCGCCTTCGTTGCCGTTGGGGGTCACATTTAGCACGCTTGTCTGAGCCAGCGTGGATTCGCTGTAACCCATAATCCATCCCGTGTAAGGGCGGTCGTCGCAGTGCGATGCCCAGCCGGTATAAATCACGCCATTCAGTAAAAGCAGAGCGGCTCGCTCTTTATACTGGCCGGGATCGAAGACGACATTTGTGCCATCGCTGTTGTCGCCAGTTCCAGGGTAGGTTGCCTGAACCTCAGCGGGCCCACCGAACAATTCCGTCCCCAGCGCGAGATCGAGCGCATGCACGCGTTGGTGGTAGTTTCCCGATGCATCTTTTGACATCGCCACCAGGTAAACTGCGCCATTCGGACCGCTGGTGCGATCGATGACCGGAGTGGAAGTTATTCCAATTTCTGGAGTGACCTGGCTGCAGCCGCGATCGTCCGAGGTGGTTTCGCCGGACTGCAAGGTAGTGACCTGCCAGATAGTTGCGCCAGAATCCGCGTCGAAGGCGTAGACCGAATCGTGCTCCGTGGCAATGATCAGAATATTGTGTGTACCGTTAGAGGGAACCGCCACGCTCGAAGCGTAGAGCGGTTGGGCATCCACCAGACCATCGGACGAATAAAAGCCCAGCTTGCCAAACTTCGCTGAATTCACATTGCTGGTGGTCAACGTGGTTTCGGCCAGGTTTTGCCCCGTACGCGCAACGTCATTGTGGTAGGTCAGTACGTCAACGGTTGCAGGCGTCGTTGCGGCATTCACTGTAAGAGTGGCCGCAGTACTGGTGACATTCCCATTTACATTGCTAACTACAACGCTAAATTGCGAGCCGTTGTTAGCCGTTGTGGTCGGCGGCGTTGTGTAGCTCGCCGATATCGCACCACTGATCGCTGTCGTACTCTTTTGCCACTGGTAGCTCAACGGAGCGACTCCTACCGCCATCACCGAGAAGGTTGCGGTCTGTCCGGCGGTGACGGTTTGGTTGCTCGGCTGGGCCGTAATCGAGGGCACATCTGCAGTGCCAGATTGAGACACTCCGGTGCCGCAGCCCGACAAACAAAGGCTAAGCGTAAGGTAACAAAGCACATAATCCAGCACGCGAAGCCGCATCACGGACCTCCCAACCTAGATTCGCTGCACACATCATGCCAGCTGTCTACGGTTTTGAGGAGAAGACAAAAGTGTATCACGACCACACGAAATAGCTCCCCGACAGGCCGTATTTGGACAGCGCAAAACCCCGACCTTCGGATCGTTTTCTAGGAGTCCGTCTCCGGGCCTCTATCTTCGTGCAGTGTCTCTGGACTCTGTTACGCACGCTCGTGAAATGCGCGCGACCACGCGGGAGCGAAAGCCGGGGAAGCTTGGGCGAAGCAGCTTCAGAACAGGCCGGGTGCCCGATGTCTTGGAACAGAAAGAGATTTCCCTCGGTTTTGATCGCCTAGGCCAGTGATTCTATCGCAACAGCCCAAATACACCCACACCATTCTGCGTCGTCACGAACACTTTTCCATTGGCGATCACCGGAGTCATGAAACTGAGGGTGTAACCAAACTGATCGCGCCCGCCGCTGGCTTGATTGCTGTTGTAAATTTCATTCAGATTAGCGGCGTGGTAGGCGTGCAACACGGCCACCCCGGTGGCGTTCTCCACGGCCCAGACAATTCCGTTGCTCATAATATTTGCCGAGATGCTGGGCGTCGTCCCAGGATAGCCAAAGATATTGGCGGTTCTTGCGGTTGCGGTGCTCGACAGTTTCGCATTTTTGACTGTAAACGCCAATAGAGGGCTGCTATTCGGTCCGTAATACACCGCGTTGTTGAAGTACGCCGGTGAAGACCAGATTCCGCCCGCCAAAGCGCCCACAAGCTCCTGATAAATATTGTTATTGCTCTGGCTGAACTTACCCATCGAGTCACGATTCACAACGTAAAGGTTGCTGTCTTTTCCGGCCCCGACAGCCAGATGCAAAATGTCACCCAAACTGTCGCTCTGATCGGGCAATAGCATCGCGCCGCCGGAACCCAGGTCGATATCACCATCGCTTTCCACTACCCCATTATCGGGCTCGAAGTAGTCCCTTACGGCCAGACCGTGGGTTGAGAGCTTTACGAAGGCATTCCCGTAGTCATGATCGATGGGAAAGCCCATGGAATCGAGCGTAGTATCGAAGTAGCCGTTGGCGTCCAGGAGATAAATGTCTCCCAAGTCATCGGCCGCCGGGCCGGAGCCTGACATCCAGATAGCGCCTGAGCTGCCGTTGGGCGTCAAATTCAGCACGCTCGTCTGTGCCAGGGTGGATTCACTGTAACCAATAATCCACCCGGTGTAGGGACGGACGTCGTAGTGGGAGGCCCAGGTCGTATAAACGATGCCGTTGAGCAGAAGCAGCCCACAGCGTTCCCTATATTGTTCAGGATCGAATATCACAAATTTGCCATTGCTGTTGTCGCCTGTTCCCGGATACGCCGCCGCGACATCGACAGGCCCTTCCAACAACTCCGTGCCAAGCGCCAAATCAAGGGCGTGTACGCGCTGGTAATATGTTTTCGTTCCGTCTCGCGTCAGTAGTGAGGAGGCAGCTACATAAATCACCCCATTCGGACCCATCCCGCGATCGATGACCGGCGTCGCATTCACCCCAATTGCGAAATTGTGGACTCCGCTGGGATCATCCGACGGCGTTTCGCCCGCCTTCAGCATCGAGACTTGCCATATGGTTTCCCCGGTATCCGCATCGAAGGCATAAACAGAGTCATCTTCCGAGGCAGCGATCAATAGATTGTGAACACCCTTATCGGGAACCGTAACCTTCGAAGCATAAAGCGGCGTGGCATCAACCCGGCCATCCATCGGTAGAAAGTTAATTTTCCCGAATTGCGCCTGGTTCACATTGCTGGGTGTGAGGATTGTTTCCGCTAAATATTGCCCGGTACGCGCGTTGTCATTGTGATAGGTCAGCACGTCGATCGGATAAACCGTCAGTAAGGCTGGCTCGCTGGTGGTACTTCCTGACGAGTTGCTGACCCTTACGCTAAGAAATGAGCCGTTATCGGCGGCAATGGTTGGAGCGATGTTGTAGGTGGCCGAGACTGCTCCGGAAATTGATTCGCCATTCCTGTACCACTGGTAGGTTAAGGTCCCAACACCAGCAGCCACCACCGAAAAGCTGGCATTCTGCCCAGCAATAACGCTCCGGTTCGCGGGTCCCTGTGAAATCGTGGGCGGGGTTCCACTTCCGCAGCCCGCTAGGACTAAAACCGCGAGAAAACATAGTAAACTGCTGAAGGGTAGCAGCCTCATTTTTCCTCTCAAAGGAAAGAACTCCGATACCGGATGATGCCAACCGTTGCCATTGTCGGGGATTAATCCGAAAGACTACCATAAATGGAGGGCGCTAGGCGTCGACGCTGTTAGCGGTTCTCGTACATGCGCGCTGCCGCCATCCTCGGGCTGGGATGTTCTCAGAAAAATCTCAAGCCCTTCCAAAGCGACCAGCCTGACCACAAAACAATCGACTGGCGCATCGGAGTGCCCTCCGCAGCGGATCAAGCGGACGTCATTCTTCTCTTTGGGGGCGATGGCACAGTCCATCGTCACTTGGGCCAATTGGTGAAACTTGGTCTGCCTGTGCTGATCGTCCCCGCCGGCAGCGGCAACGATTTTGCCCGAGCCCTGAACCTTAGTCGCGCGCGCGATTCGCGTGCGGCGTGGCGAAGATTCTGCGCCGGACGAGCAAATATCCGGGGGATTGATCTGGGAGTAATTATTCCTGGTGACGGTGCGGACGTCTCTCGCGACCTCGGTACGCGACGCTACTTCTGCAGCGTGGCTGGTGTCGGGCTCGATAGCGAAGTGGCCCGGCGCGCCAATGCACTGCCGCGCTGGTTACGCGGCCACGGAGGGTACGCTTTAACCCTGGCCCCGACGATTCTTCGCTTTGCGCCGCTTCCGATGAAGGTCTTCACTTCTAACGAATCTGGCGGCTGGAGTATCCGCAGCGATCAGCCAACCCTACTCGCAGCGTTCGCTAATACCTCGACTTATGGCGGCGGCATGAAAATCGCCCCTCACGCGCGATTCGATGACGGTCAACTCGACGTGTGCGTGATCGGCGGTGTCGATCCCTTCAAGCTGGCGTGCATGTTTCCCACAGTCTACTTTGGGCGCCATTTGAGTATTCGCGAAGTGGATTACTTCCAGGCGGCACGGGTGCGCGTGGAAACCGAGACTCCACTCGACGTTTATGCCGATGGGGAATATGTCTGCAAGACTCCCGTCGAGGTGACAGTTCAGCGCGGGGTGCTGCGGGTGCTCGCGCCTTAGGCCACCGGTGCTAAACTTTCCCAATGGCTGAACAACGTTCCCGCACCCTTCTCTGGATATTGATTGGCGGAGGAGCTTTCTTCCTCTTCGTTCTGGCCGTGTTCTCTCTGGTTTACCTCACCCTGCACGCAAACAACAGTGAAGCGGGGTTTGGCGGCTTCGGCGACCGTATTGGAGTGGTTGACCTTGACGGAGTGATCCTCTCGCCACAACCAGTCGTCGGCGAACTGAAAAAGCTCGCCGATGATTCTTCGATCAAAGCCATCATCCTGCACGTGAATTCCCCGGGCGGCGGCGTGGCTGCGTCGGAAGAAATTTATCGCGAGGTTAAGCGTATCCGCGAGGAAAAAAAGAAAAATGTCGTCGTGTCCATCGAGACCGTGGGGGCCAGCGGCGCCTATTATATTGCCTCGGCGTCGAACAAGATTTATGCCGACCAGGGCAGTATTGTTGGATCGATAGGCGTGATCGCGCAGTGGGTGAACTATGGGGATTTGCTGAAGTGGGCCAAGCTGAAAGATGTCGTCATCAAAACTGGAGAGTTCAAAGATACGGGAGACCCGGCCCGCGACCTTACTCCGGCCGAGCAAGCCTACATGCAGTCACTGATCGACAATATGTTCGGACAGTTCGTGCACGCGGTGTCTGACGGGCGCGGCATCAAGGTCGACGACGTGAAGGCCATCGCCAATGGCAAGGTATGGACGGGCGAGCAGGCGCTGTCGATGAAGCTGATCGATAACGTGGGCGACTTTGAAGCGGCGGTAAAAGATACTGCGAAATCAGTTGGCATTTCTGGGGAACCGACGCTGGTACATCCGGAAAAAGATCGCAGGACGCTCCTCGATCTTCTCCTGGGAGATGTCTCGAAGTATTTGCCGGATCGCGAGAAGATGCTCGAACAGCAGGTTGGGTTCTACTATCTGTGGAAGTAAGGAAAAGGATTTATCGCGGCGCGTGGAGTGTTCCGAATCCGCGACTTGCGTACAACCCCTGAAATTTGAGAAGGTTATAAAGGTTACTGGCGTCAAACCAGGTGCGTCGCAGATAAGTGATGACTAGTCGATAAAACTCTGGTTGGGGGCGGAAAGAAACTATGACAAAAGCCGATTTGATCGATGAAGTCTCGCGTTTAGCAGAACTTACGCGCAAGGACAGCGAGGTAATAGTGGAGACCATTTTCGACAGCGTGGTGCGCTCCTTGTGCGCCGGTGACAAAATCGAGATACGTGGCTTCGGCAGCTTTCGAACCCGCCAGCGTAAGCCGCGCATGGGACGAAATCCCAAGACCGGAGAGCGCGTCGAAGTGCCCGCGAAAAAGATCCCTTTCTTCAAGCCCAGCAAAGAGTTGAAGGATTTGGTCAACGAAGGAGTCAGCGAGCCGGTGCCGCCGGCGCCGGCGACTCCCGCTGCGCCGCCTACGGCGTAATTAAACGTCCGTCGGATACGCAATGAGGAAGGGGGTAAGACCGCCTTTCGTTTGCAGCTTCATCGTTCTGACTTCTGCATTCTGACTTCTGAGTTCCGGTCATCTTCGGATCCCCACAGCACCCATCATTCGGCCCGTCCTGCCCTTCTCCGCGCGATAGGAAAACAATAGGTCCGTTCGACAGTTCGTGCATAATGGCGAGGCTTCAATGCTCTCCGAGGGCACTCCAACAGCCAACAGTTGTTGTCGATTAGCCTCGACGAGGTCGAGGAATATTTTCTTGGGCAGGACGCTGTGACCTGGGGCGCGTGCCGTGAGAAACAACATGGGATATTTTTCGCGTACTGGATCAGACGCTTCAACCTCGCGAAACAGCTTCGCAGCGTAGGTGAACTGCGATTCAAACTTCTCGCGAACTTCTTCGCCTACTTCGTAACAGCAGCCATGAATTCCGGGGCCAATCGCGGCCGTGAGATCGCGCGATCGGCTGCCGAAGTGCCGACTCATCTCACCCACTCCTTTTTCTACGATGCGTTTGACCGTGCCCCGCCAGCCGGCATGAAACACTCCCACAGCACGCTTCTTGGGATCAACGAGAATGACGGGCAGGCAATCCGCTGTCTGAATGCCGAGCAACAACCCAGAAGTTGCCGTGATCAGGCCATCGCCCACAAGTTGCGTTTCCGCAGGGGAGTCGACAAAATGGATAAGGTCAGAATGAACCTGGCGCAGCGTAACCAGCGGCCAAAGTTGGGATTCCGTTCTTCGTGAGGCTTTCCGCGAGGGCTTCGCGGACTCGCATTTCTCGGCACCGAGTTCCCGTAGAAATGTGGTCCTGTTGAGCTCGACCGTGGCTTTGGAGTCGTCTTTGGTAAACCCAAGGTTGAGCGAGCCGCCCCCATAAGCGCGGGAAAATCCCCCCAGACGCGTAGAAAATCCATGGACGAGCCAGGGAAATTTGCTCAGGTGCTGTGCGCGAAGGACGTTGAGTTTAGCTTGCTGGGAAACCCGATTCGGCACCCTTCCATGTTACCCGATAGGGCAGTTCCCAGGGTTTAAAGCGAGTGGTTGCAATGTCACCGGCAACTGGCCCAGCGTTGTCGAACCTCAGCCAGGAACTTGCTTTTGTCCTCTCGCATTTGCCGGACCAGTGCCTGATTTCCGGTCTTTTCGTGTGCCGCTGCCCAGAGCACCATTTCGGTGAGCACCGGCGCCAGATCGATTCCCTTCTCGGTCAGGAGGTAAATCAGCTTGCGTCCGTCTGACGGATCCGGTTGCGTGGTTATGATTCCATGAGCCGCCAGTTTGCGCAGGCGATCCGCCAGGATGTTGGTTGCGACTCCTTCGTAGCCCTCCAGGAATTCCTTGTAGGTGCTCGCTCCTCGCAGCATCATGTCGCGAATAATCAGTAGTGACCAGCGGTCGCCTAACATCTCCACCGAGGCATTCAGCGGACACTCCGAGCGCCGCTCGACACTGCGCTGGCTGCCTGTTTTGTCTCGATTCCTGGCCATCCCTCGCTTATTTTCCGCTACCTCCAAGACATATTACTTGCAACTTGCAAGTTATCTTTGAAATAATCTCATGCGCCGCCGTCGGGTTCAATCTCTAACTCTGAGCTAAGGCCCATCTGGCGTTGGATTTTGGGAGAAAGCCAATGAAGCGAACGATGGACCGGAGGGTCATCCAGGTGACCTGGGTGTTGTTTGGTGTGCTGAGCGTCGCGTGCCAGAGTCAAGCGCAGAATGCTCAAACACCATATCCGAGCATGGCTCCGATTGAGCAATATCTGATGGCGGACCGGAATGCCGAGATCGCCCTGGCGCGGAGTGCGGCCCCAGAGTCCGTCTCACGCGATGCCGAAGTTTTGGTCCTCGGGCGCCACGGTTACGAAACCGCGGTCAAAGGTAAGAACGGTTTCGTCTGCGCCGTGGAACGGTCGTGGATGGCCCCCTTCGACGACCCGGAGTTTTTGAACCCTGATCAGCGCCTTCCGCTTTGCCTCAATCCGCCCGCCGCACGATCCCACCTGCCACTCACCTTCAAAATGACAGAGTTGGCATTGGCTGGCCTGTCCGGAACTCAGATGTTCGACAGTATCAAGGCCGCATTCGACAAGAAAGAACTGCCGCTGCCCGAACCTGGTGAGGTGTGCTACATGATGTCGAAGCAACAGTACTTTGGCCGCAAGTACGGGAACGCAGATCCTCATTTGATGTTTTGGGTTCCCAAAACAGACGATATATTTTGGGGCGCCGGCCTCCCTGGCTCCCCGGTGTACGTACATCAATACTCTCCGGAGCCGATCACCGAGTTCATCATTTCGGTGTCCAAGTGGTCGGACGGAACGGCTGCACCCACGGACTAATGGGCGAATCTCGGCGCGCTCAAGTCATAACCATGTGAAGAAGACTGTCGAAATTTTCAGGAGAAAATCGATGAACCGAAAATTAGTCAAGACAATCGCTTGTTTTGCGCTGGCTGTCGTGCTGGGCGGGCCGTGGCAGGCGCGAGCGCTGGATACCAAAACACCGTATCCGACCATGGCCCCGATTGAGCAATATCTGATGGCGGATCGGAATGCCGAGATCGCCCTGGCGCGGAGTGCGGCCCCAGAGTCCATCTCGCGCGATGCCGAAGTTTTGGTCCTCGGGCGCCAAGGTTACGAAACCGCGGTCAAAGGTAAGAACGGTTTCGTGTGCATGGTGGAACGATCATGGACCGCCGGAATCGAGGATCCCGTTTTTTGGGATCCCAAGATACGGGGTGCGATCTGCCTCAACCCGCCGGCGGCACGAACCGTCCTTCCAATCACGCTCAAGAAGACAGAGTTGATATTGGCGGGACGATCGAAAGCTCAAATGTCCGAGGGTATCAAAGACGCATTCGACAAGAGGGAATTGCCGGCGGTGGAGTCTGGCGCGATGTCCTACATGATGTCAAGGCAAGCATACTTAGGCGATAGCGCAGGGCATTGGCATCCCCACCTCATGTTTTTCGCTCCGGAAACGGACGCTGTAACCTGGGGCGCAGATCTGCCAGGTTCTCCGATTCTAACGTTTGGGTACAGTCAGGATCGACTGACTGTGTTCCTGATTCCGGTCGCCAAGTGGTCGGACGGCACGGCTGATCTCACGGATAAGCACTAACTGTCCTTACAATGGGCGGCCGTGTCTAACATTTTTCCCAGCGAGCCTGTCGATTTTCGCCCCAGCCGTTCGACTATACAATGTGGGCATGGCTGCGCTAAAACAGAAAATAAGGAGTCATGCTGCAGGAAAAGGGAATACTCGACGACGAAATCAAAATAAAAGGAGACGACTTAATGGACACAAAACCCACGCACGAACAAGCACAACTTCAATTGCAACTCTTTGAACAGCGCCGCGAGCCGCGGCTGCGCCAGGCGCGCGATTGGTTCTTCAAGAACTATATCGTCGAGAACATTGACGACGCGATGCGAATCGCGGCTCCGGGAACGGAGGGTGGAACGTTCACGATGATGGTGCTCACCTACTGGGATCAGACCTGCGCGATGCTCAACTACGGTCTGCTTCACGAAGACCTGTTCTTTGAGACCACCGGCGAGTTCTTTGGCACATGGGAGATCGCCAAGGTAGTAGTCCCACAAATTCGAGAGCGCTTCCAGAACCAACACTTTCTGGGGCATCTTGAAAAAGCTGCACAGCGCTACGAAGCCTGGACTGAGAAACGTTCTCCCGGCCACGTCGCTGCCATGCGTCAAATGATGAAGCAGATGCGCAGTCAGCTGCCGAAGGCCGCGTAAAACATACTTGATTTTGTCATTCCGACGATGAGCGCAGCGAGGCGGAGGAATCTGCTTCGGGTCCGTCCACAGCAAAAGCAGATTCCTCGCGCCCAAAAAAAACGCGCTCGGAATGACAAAGTGATGGACAAAGTACAAAGTGAATGACCACTAAATGACAAACCGAACAAACTAGAAGAGAAGGGCAAACTGACCACAAGGAGCAACGCATGAGCAAAGTGCGAGTTCTCGTCGGAACGCGCAAAGGGGCGTTCGTACTAACATCGGATGGCAAGCGCGAGAACTGGGACGTGAGCGGTCCGCATTTCGCGGGCTGGGAGATGTATCACGTGAAGGGATCTCCTGCCGATCCGGACCGGATTTATGCTTCGCAGTCCAGCGGTTGGTTCGGGCAGATCATCCAGCGCTCCGATGATGGTGGTAAGACCTGGCATCAGCCCGAAACGCCGGCCGGCGACAAGCCCGTCCCCGGACCACCTAAGAGCGAGAGCAACAAGTTTGTTTACGACACGTCTTCCGAAGCGGGCAAAGCGCTCACCACCCACCAATGGTACGACGGCACACAGCATCCCTGGGAATTCAAACGAGTCTGGCATCTCGAACCTTCGCTCACCGATCCCGACACGGTCTATGCCGGAGTAGAAGACGCCGCCTTGTTCCGCTCGACTGACGGTGGACAGAACTGGCACGAACTCTCCGGCCTCCGCGGGCACGGCACCGGTCCGAAATGGCAGCCGGGTGCGGGTGGAATGTGTTTGCACACCATCATTCTCGACCCCACTAATCCGGATCGAATTTTCATCGCGATCTCGGCCGCGGGCGCATTCCGCACCGATGACGGTGGGGCGACCTGGAAGCCGATCAACCGCGGGCTGTATTCGAAATACATTCCAAACCCGACGGCGGAGATCGGCCACTGCGTGCACCACGTCGCCATGCATCCCAAACGGCCGGGCGTGCTTTTCATGCAGAAGCACTGGGACGTCATGCGCTCGGACGACGCCGGCGAGCAGTGGAAAGAAATCAGCGGCAATCTACCCACCGATTTCGGCTTTGTGATCGACGTTCATGCGCACGAGCCCGAAACCATCTACGTGGTGCCCATCAAGAGCGACGGGGAACACTTTCCGCCCGATGGCAAGTTGCGCGTTTTTCGCAGCCGAACAGGTGGCGATGAGTGGGAGCCGCTCACCAAAGGTCTTCCGCAAAAAGATTGTTACGTCAACGTGCTGCGCGACGCTATGTCCATCGATACCCTCGATGAGTGCGGCATTTACTTCGGGACGACCGGCGGACAGGTCTACGCTTCGGCTGACGCCGGCGATAGCTGGAATTCGATTGTGCGCGATCTTCCGGCCGTGCTGTCGGTGGAAGTGCAGACGTTGCCATGATCCGCCGGTTTTTGCCAGCGTAAGAAACCCATTAAAATGACGGGGAACCTGCAGATTATGTATCAGGACTTTTCCTAATCCCTGCAGGGACTTTACTGTAGAAGCGCAAGCGAGGCGCAAAAGGTGTCGTCGAAGAGTTCCAGAGCGATCCGAGTCGCGCTACCGCAACATCTGCGAACTCTAGCTCACGTGGGTGCTGAGCTGCAGATAGAAGTCGAGGGCTTGGTTACACAGCGCTCGGTTCTCGACGCGATCGAGGCGGGCTATCCAATGCTGCGCGGAACAATCCGGGATCACGTTACGCAACAGCGCAGACCATTCCTCCGTTTCTTCGCCTGCGAAGAGGATTTGTCTCACGAATCGCCAGATGCGCCCTTGCCTGAATCAGTGGCTACGGGCAAGGAGCCTTTCCTCATCATAGGGGCCATCGCCGGGGGCTAGACAGACCCTGGGCGCCGCCCTTGCGACTATCCTCAGGTTGTTTCGAGAGGATTCGGTACTATATTTGAAACGATACGGCCTGTTGGCTATCGGATTCCTCCTTCTGATCGTGCTTGTGGCTTTGGCAATGTTACTGCGCTAGTGTTGGCGCCGAAAACGCGTTCTTCACCATCGACTATCAACACGGTGACATTTTGAAAAACTACTATTTGTCGCTGAGCGATTTCAATCGCTGCACGCCTCCTTCCGCTTTTCTTCAACGAAGCGTATGATCCTCCCGCCGTTTCTGTCACTTCAAAATTGAGGAGATCACCATGAAGAAGCTCTATGGGCTGACCGTGTTTGTGTTGTTGCTCGCGCCAGCCCTCTTCGCTCAGGAGCATTACACCGAAGGCCCCATTTGGCGCGTTCAGTTAATCCGCGTGAAGCCCACGCAGATGGATGCCTATCTTACGAGTCTGCGTAAGTCCACCAAGCCCCTGATCGAGGAAGAAAAGAAACAGGGACTGATCGTGGACTATAAAGTCTTCCTGAAAGAGACTAAGAACAATCCGGAAGATTGGGACATTTGCGTAGCGATCCAATACAAGAACCACGCTGCCATGGACGGCCTAGCCGCGAAGACAGAGATGGCTCGCGACAAGATCCTTGGCGGCAAAGCTCCGGCGCAGGAACTTGCCGATAAACGGGCCGAAATCCGGGAGATTGTCAGCTCAGAATTACTGCAAGAAATCTACCTTAAGTAACCGGCCAAGAATTGGTTTTGTTTGTCATCCCGAGCGAGGGGATCCTGGGTATTGCCTGCGCCGTCATACTTTTCGTATAGGCAGGAACCAAGATCCCGAGCGTTGCTCGGGATGACAGAACCATTGTTTGCGTGGTGGTCCCGGCGGTTCAACTGCTAGAATTCCCCGCCTGGGGAGCTGATTCCAACTATGAAGACTCGCACGCCCTCGTTGATCTTGATCCTTGCCATTGCCATATTGCTTCTCGTTTTGCCGTCAAACTTTCTGAACCTGCCGCCAGTTGCGTTAGCGCAGGCGATCACCCCGGCATCAACGCTCTCGGTTCACTGGGAAGAACTCACGGCCGCCGATTTCCGCGAGGGAATCCACCGCGCACAAGGCACATGCCTGTTGCCCTTCGGCATCCTGGAAAAACATGGTCCGCATCTGCCACTAGGCACCGATCTGCTGGACGTCCGTTATGCCGCGCTGCACGCCGCTGAAAAGGAATATGCGATCGTCTTCCCGGAGTATTATTTTGGGCAGATCGCGGAGGCACGTCACCAGCCCGGCACCATCGCCTACAGCCGGGAGCTGCAACTTGCGCTGCTGCAGGAAACCACCGACGAAATGGCGCGTAACGGCTGCAAGAAAGTGATCATCGTCAACGGCCACGGTGGTAACGAAAGCCTGCTCCCTTACTTCGCACAAACGCAGTTAGATAAAGTCCACGACTACGTCGTCTACGTTTTTGACCGGCGCAGCCCGGAGACGGGTGGCCCGCCGAAGAAAACCTCCACCGACATGCATGCTGGCGAAAGCGAAACCTCAAAGATGATGATCGCGCGCCCCGACACTGTACATATCGATCGCGCCAACAGCGAATCCGGCGCGGACCAGCATCGCCAGAGTCTTCCCGAAGACGTCTACACGGGCATTTGGTGGTACGCGCGCTTTCCCAACCACTATTCCGGCGACGGCTCTGCCGCCACCGAGGAGCTAGGCAAGTTTCAGATGAATTGGTGGATCGACGCCGTGATCAAAACCATCCGCGCCGTGAAAGCCGACGACGTTAGCCTGAAGCTACAGAATGAGTTTTACGAAAGGAGCAAACACCCGCTGGACACGCAACCGTAGATTCGATTGCCGATTTCTGATTCTTGACCGCTGATTTTACTGAGCCCTGCGAGGCTATGTGTCTTTCAATCAGAAATCAACATGGCACGTCCTACGAGCTCCCGATCAGCACTCCAGTAATGAAAACCAGCACGCCGCCCAGCCCCACCTGAAGAGCCGCAGAAACCCACGGAGAATCCATATAGCGGCGCCGGATCCAGGTGATCACGGCCAACTCGGAGACCACCACGGCTCCGGCAGCCCACAGCGCCACGCGGAAGTCTTTCAGCAAAAAGGGTAGTGTGTGGCCGATTCCGCCCAGCGCGGTCATCGCGCCACAGATCACGCCACGAACCCAGGGATGCCCGCGTCCCGTCAAGCTGCCATCATCCGAGAGCGCTTCGGCAAATCCCATACTGATGCCCGCTCCGGCCGACGCAGCGACTCCCACCAGGAATGCCTCGTGACTATTCTTGGTTGCAAAGGCCGCCGCGAAAACGGGCGCCAACGTGGAGACTGAACCATCCATCAACCCCGCCAAGCCAGGCTGCACAATTTGCAGAACAAAGAGACGACGCTGCGCCCGCTCTTCATCGGCCTTTACACTGGCAGGAAGCTTTTCTTTGTCCAGTTCCTGAGCGCGCTCTTCATGCTCGCGCTCTTCATTGATCAGATCGTCGAGCAATTGGCGTATGCCGGCGTCCTGGGTGCGGGCTGCCGCCTTTTCGTAAAAGCGCCGGGTCTCTACCTCCATGGTGCTGGCTTCCTTGCGAACCGCTTCAATGCGCAGCGGACGAATCAGCCAGAGTGCCGGACGTTCTACAAATCCGCGAACGTCCTGGCGGCGGATTAAGGGAATGTGCTCGCCAAACTTCTGCCGGAACAGTTCGATCAACCTTCTGCGGTGCGCCGATTCTTCTTCGCGCATGCCCTCAAACATCGACGCCGACGCCGGGTAATCCTGCCGCAGTCCCTCCGCAAAATCGGCGTATACACGCTCGTCTTCCTCTTCCAGAGAAATCGCCAGTGCAAGCACTTCGCGTTCCGTGAGTTCTTGAAACTTCTTCATGGCGAATTAGCTTACCTGTCCGAGCGCAGGTTAGACAAATCGGTGCTCACACAATCGAAGACGATTGGGGAATTCTCCTGCGCCACGCGACAGCGTACGGAGAACGGAACGGGGCGGTATACGCCCGTGCTCTCCCTCGCAGGACCGTACGGTGCTACCATCCAGTGCATGACGCCTCGGAAACCGTCCGCGTCCCGCAAACTTCACGGCCCGCGTCACAGAAAAAGAAAGATAGAGCGCGCCGTCACGCATGCTCCGGAACTCGTCATCATTACCGGAATGAGCGGTTCCGGCAAAGCTTCGGTGCTGAAAGCTTTCGAGGACTTGGGTTACTACTGCGTCGATAATCTTCCCGTCGAATTAATCCCACGCTTTGCGGAGATGGCGTTGCAATCGGCTGAAATCCGCCGCACGGCGCTGGTAGTGGATGTGCGCGAAGGCTCGAAGCTCGAGCAACTTCCCGGCATTCTAAAGGCGGTTCGGCGCATGATTCCAACCAAGGTTGCTTTTCTTGAGGCCTCCGATGGCGTGCTGCTGCGACGCTTCAGCGAGACGCGTCGGCCGCATCCGCTGGGCACGGATTCACCCGTGAATGCCTCAATCAAAGCCGAACGGCGCCACCTGGCTGGAATTCGCGCGCTGGCCGACATTGTTATTGATACTTCCAAGTTCAACGTGCACGAATTGCGTGCCCACATCACGGAGCGTTTTCGTGAACAGGCCGCGGAGAAAAGCATTCTCGTTTCAAGCGTCAGCTTCGGCTTTCGCCACGGTGTCCCAGAAGAAGCCGATCTGGTTTTCGACGTTCGTTTTTTGCCGAATCCGCACTTCGTTCCCGAGTTCCGGCCTCTCACCGGGCGCGACCGCCGTGTGGCCAAATACATCCGGTCGTTTCCGCAGACGCAGGAGTTCATTCACCGTATTTCCGATCTGCTGATTTATTTATTGCCGCACTACATTCACGAAGGTAAAAGCTATCTCACCATCGCTTTTGGCTGCACGGGCGGACAGCATCGCTCAGTGATGATCGCTGAGGAAGTGGGCAAGCGTTTGCACGAGGCCGGATACCGCGTGAAGGTTGCGCATCGGGATATGCCGAAGTAAAAGCTGTCGTTGGTCGGTATTCGTTGGCGGTTTCGAAATCAACCCCTCGCCGGGAGTAAACCTGATTAAACAAGGAGCGACCAACGACCGTCGCAAGCCTGCCCTAAGCTCGGCGAAGGGACAAACGCCCGACGGCCGCAGTAAAATAAGCTACTTGCATCCCATACATAAACCGTCTGTAAGCCTCTGCGGCCTGCTCGGAGCGGTATGCGCCAACTGACGCGACTCGTACGCTACGCGCTTCCTTATTGGTGGCAGATTTTGGCTTCTGTGGTACTCATGGCGCTCGTGGGAACGCTCGATGCCTTCAAGTTTTTGCTGATTCGCCCCATTTTTGACCGCGTATTAAACCCCTCAACCGGATCGAAAGATATTCAACTTTTTGTCATTCCGGTTACGCACCATCCGGTATACCTGCAGCAGCTGGTCCCTTCGCATTTTACAAATGCGTGGAACATGGTTGCGGTTGCTCTGGTCGGGTCCACCGTCCTGAAGGGGATTTTCGATTACACCGGCACATACTTAGTAAATCACGCGGGTTTCGGCATGATTACAGACCTGCGCGATGATCTCTACAATGCGATCATGCGGCGCTCGACAGCATTTTTTTCCAAACACACTACGGGGACGCTGCTCTCTGCCATCATCAACGATATCGAGCGGGTGCAGTATGCCATGTCCACCGTGCTCGCTGAATTCCTGCAGCAGTTTTTTACCTTTCTGTCGGTAGCCGTAGTGGTGGTTATTCTGGGAGGAAAGCTCGCTTGGGTGCTGCTGCTATTCGTTCCGGTAATCATTTACTCTTCGCGGAAGATCGGTTTTCGGGTGCGTAGCACGACGCGCCAGGGGCAGGATAAGCTTGCTGAGATCCAGAACATCCTGCATGAAACGATTACTGGCAACCGGATCGTGAAGGCCTTCAACAGTGAGAAATGGGAGATTTCCCGCTTTCGCGGTGCGGCGCGGCGATTGTTCCGCGCGAATTTGCGCTCCGTTGCTGCAACCGCCATCAGTTCGCCACTGATGGATATTGTCGGCGTCATCGGGATCGCACTGTTGCTTCTGCTGGGGCGCGCCCGCATTGCACACAACCAGATGACTCCTGGAGTCTTCGTTGCATTCATCACAGCGGTCTTCAGTTTGTATAATCCGGTACGCAAATTTGCCCTCTTCAATAACAACTTCCAGCAGGCTCTGGGCGCATCGAGTGAAATCTTCAAGTTCATGGACGTGGAAGACGATGTGCGCGAAAAACCGCATGCCCAGCGGTTGCCGCCGTTCTCTAAAAGCGTCCGATTCGATGGCGTCAGCTTTACCTATGGCAGCGAAAGCGATGACGGTCGCGTGTTGCACGGCATTGATCTCGAAGTCCATCGTGGAGAAGTCATTGCGATCGTAGGATCGAGCGGCTCAGGCAAGAGCACGCTGGTCCACTTGATCCCCCGCTTCTTCGATCCTGCCGAGGGTCGCCTGCTGATCGACGGACGCGATGTGCGTGATGTGACACTGGCATCACTGCGGGAACAAGTGGGAATCGTTACCCAGGAAACCGTTCTATTTAACGATACGGTTCGCAACAACATTGCCTATGGCCAGCCGAACGTTGCGCTGAGAGATGTAGAGGCTGCAGCCCGCGCCGCCCTGGCGCACGATTTCATTAAGGCATTGCCCAAGGGCTACGATGAAGTGATCGGAGAGCGAGGCGTTCGACTCTCCGGCGGAGAGCGCCAGCGCATCGCCATTGCCCGCGCCATCTTGAAGAACGCGCCCATCCTGATTCTGGACGAAGCCACGTCCGCACTAGACAGCGAATCGGAGGCTCTGGTGCAATCCGCGTTGCACAATCTAATGAGTGGCCGCACCGTATTTGTGATTGCCCACAGACTTTCAACCGTGCGTCGCGCCGATCGTATTGTCGTGATCGAAAACGGCACCATCGTAGATATTGGAAGTCACGAGGATTTGATGGCGAAGTTAGGCACGTACCGGCGCTTGTACGAGTTGCAGTTCGCCGACTTCGAGCAGAAAATGGAGCCGGCGCAACCCACCTAATTGCATAAATCGGAAGTCTGAGAAATCATTCATGCCCATTCGATCCATGACGGGTTTTGCGCAGGTCAAAGGCGAAATCAGAAGCCACGCTGATGGACATGCGAGTCCTCCGCGGAGCGTTTTGGCTTCTGGTCAGAGTAACGGACATCTGGCCTTCGCTCTCTCCTTGAAGGCGGTGAATCACCGTTTTCTAGATTTACATTTTCGGCTTCCGTCGGGCTCCGACTCGCTCGAGATGCAACTCCGCCGTTTGCTCAAAGAAAAAATTGCGCGTGGTCACGTGGAAGTTACACTTAACCTGGAGCGCGGGAACAGCGAAACCTTTGCTTTGAATCGCCCTCTTGTCAGCGCTTACATTGCGGCTTTTCGGGCAGCAGCGGGTGAGTTTTCCGTGCCTGCCGAACCCGATCTCAACGCCATTTTAAGGATCCCGGGCGCACTCGATGCTCCCAGCGATCCCGAGGATGGGGCGCTGGAGTCGGCAGTAATGGCCACCGCCGGCGAGGCACTCGATCGCTTAAATCAGATGCGCGAGCAGGAAGGCCGCAGCATCGAACATGAACTCCGGCAACGCATGACCCACCTGGGCGAAGCCGTGAAGACCGTGCAGCTTCACCGGCGCGCTGTATTGCATACCTACGTGGAAAAGCTGCAGACGCGACTGCAGGAGCTGCTCGGTTCCAATGCTGACCGGGAGCGCGCGATGCAGGAAGCTGCGCTGCTGGTCGACCGCAGCGACATTCAAGAGGAAATCGTACGTTTGGAAAATCATGTCCAGCATTTCCTGGGATTGCTCGACGCAGATGGAGAAGTCGGGAAGAAACTCGATTTCCTCTTGCAGGAGATGAATCGTGAGGCCAACACGCTGCTTTCGAAAACGTCGGGGTTGGCGGGTGAAGCGCTGAAGATTACCGAGGCTGGGCTCGTTATGAAAGCGGAAATCGAAAAATCGCGCGAGCAGGTGCAAAACCTGGAATGAATTCGCCGGCCCATAAGCCAGTCGTCTACATCATCTCGGCCCCGTCTGGCTCGGGCAAGTCGACCCTGGTCAACGAATTGTTGAAGAAGGTGAGCAATCTGGAGTTCTCCATCTCCTACACCACGCGGGCTCCGCGCGGCAGCGAGATCAACGGCAGACAATACTATTTTATATCGCGTCCGGAATTCGAGAAGATGATACGTGACGGCGACTTTCTCGAATATGCCGAAGTGTTCGGCAACTATTACGGCACGGCGCGGCGCTTTCTGCGCGAAGCGGAGCAGAAGGGCCGTGACCTGCTACTTGACATCGACGTGCAGGGCGCGGAACAGATCCAGCGGAAACTCCCCGGCGCGACAAGCATCTTCATCCTGCCTCCTGATCGCAAGATTCTGGAGGAACGGCTGCGCAAGCGCAGCGAAGATTGCGAAAAGGTGATCCAGCGCCGGCTGGAGGCGGCAACTCGCGAGATCGAGAATTACGAGCGCTACAACTACATTCTCGTAAACGATCAACTGGAGGATTCCATCAAGATACTGAGAGCCATCGTTCGAGGCGAGCGGTTGCTGCGCGCCGGACAGCCGCTATCTGAGGAGGAAGCCAAGAACGCAGCTATAGCGGAGCGCTGCCGCCTGGAAAACATGCGCGGCCGGATAAAGCGGATTCTGGATTCGTTTGAACCACCCAGTGGCTCCGGCGGGGGGTAGTCTTACGTAATCACGATTTGCACGCGCTGGCCCCCACGATCTTGAGTTTCGTGGGAAAATAGGGGAGCAGTTCTTGGCTTCCCTGGCGAAGAACGAAGCGAACTCACTTTCGGCAATCAAAATCTTTGCGTCCTGATCGCAAGGGGGAGAGTATCCATGAAGTTGATCGAAGGCTTCGACAGCAACTATCGCTACATTCTGGTCGCCGCGCGGCGCGCCCGCCAACTGCAATCCGGAGCTCCGCCGGTGGTTCAAACCAATTCGCGGAAGCCTTGCCGCATTGCGCAAGACGAAATCCGCGCGGGCAAGGTGAAATGGGAAATTCCAGAAACCCGCAGCGCCGCGGAGCAGGCTGCTGAAGCGCTGGATCAGGCCTTTGGACACGACGCCTAAGGCGTTGCCGAAGACAGCCATGTCTCGACGTCCATGAAAGTTGCTCTCGGAGTGACGGGTGGCATCGCGGCTTACAAGGCGGCGGAGATTGTCCGCCTCCTGCAGGACCGCAGTATTGGCGTGCAAGTCGTCATGACCCGCGCCGCCCAGGAGTTCGTCCGGCCTCTCACCTTCGCCGCGCTCTCCGGCGAAAAAGTGATTACCGGGATGTTCTCGCACGCCGAAGATCACGCTTCCAACAGCAATTCTGCCAACATCGATTCCGCTATCGAACACATTGCGGTGGCGCAGTCGATCGATGCGTTGCTGGTTGCTCCCGCAACCGCGGATATACTGGCTCACTTCGCGCAAGGGATTGCAAGCGACTTTCTCACCACGCTTTATCTCGCCACCACTGCGCCGATAGTGGTTGCTCCCGCGATGAACGTGAATATGTGGAATCATCCTGCGACGCAGGCGAATCTGGAAACCCTACGCCGGCGTGGGGTGAAGATCGTTGAGCCGGGCTCAGGATATCTGGCCTGTGGAATGACCGGCAGCGGGCGGCTCGCCGAGAATGATGCCATCGTCGCGGCTGTTCTCGAAGCGCTCGGCGCATCGCAAGATCTTGCCGGCGAAACCGTGTTGATCACCGCCGGCCCTACCCGCGAAAAAATTGATCCGGCACGCTACCTGACCAACCGCTCTAGCGGACGCATGGGCTACGCCGTGGCGGAAGCTGCTCTGCGGCGGGGGGCGCGCGTGCTTTTAGTAAGTGGGCCCACAGCGCTGACGCCGCCGGGAGCAGCCGAGGTCACCTACGTCGACTCGTCTCAGCAAATGCTGGAGGCCGTGCTCAGTCTTTTGCCACAATCCACCATCGTGATCAAAGCGGCTGCCGTGTCCGACTATCGTGCCAGGTCGGTCTCGCCACAAAAGATAAAACGCAAGGGGTCTCTTACGCTCGAACTCGAACCGACGGCCGATATTCTCAAGGAAATTTCGCTCCGCAAGCAATCGCAGATTATCGTCGGCTTCGCCGCGGAAACCCAGAACGTCCTCGAAAACGCCCGCCAGAAGCTCGGGGCCAAGCACCTCGATGCCATTGTGGTGAACGACGTCTCTCGCGAAGGGATCGGCTTCGACTCCGATCGCAACGAGGTGACGATCATCACTCACGACGAAGTGGTCGAGGTTCCCGAAACCACGAAGTTGGAAGTGGCTCAGCGCGTCCTCGACCAGGTTGTTCGCCTTCGTCAACAACGCAAGTCGACGGTGAAAGCCTGAAGGGATCTATATGTGGACAGCCGCCTTCGGCTGTCCAGTCGAGCGAATCTCGAAGATTCTTTGATAGCCATCAAACGCTAACTTGCTCATCTCTGCACACTCGATGGCGTTCGTATCGTACAATTCCTCAAAACTCTTTCAAGGAGCATAACGATGACGCAGAAGATTATTGATGTGGTTGGGACATCCAAGGACAGTTTTGCCAAGGCCGCGCAGAACGCCGTGGCTGAAGCGGCAAAGACGGTGCGCGGGATCAAGTGGGCGCACGTCGATTCCCTCGACATGCAACTGGATGGAAAGAAAGTGGTGTATCGGGCCACGACCAAGATTTATTTCGATATCGAGAATTAGGGAGGTGGGAGATCGCTGACGTGGACTCCCGTCTCAAATTTCAGCAGACTGCCTATTGCCGATGCCCACCACACTTGACCCTGAACTGCGGCGCGCTCTCGCCGAACGCATTCGCTACTATCACGAGTTAGGCATTTACGACTTCTACCAGCGCGGACCGCAGCTTTCGCAACCCACTGAGACCAAATCGGCTGCAGGCGACGCTATTTCGGCGTTGAGGTCCCAATCTTTATCAACTCAGTCAGAACCACGAGGGGAAATGGCCGCAAGAAAATCCACTGCTAGCGCAACGGTTGCCGAGGACAACGTCTTCGAAATCCTGACTCCGAAGCCGGAGCATGGAGTAGCCGATGCTGTCGCCGCGCTCAAGTTGATTCGTGAAGACCTCGGCGATTGTACTCGCTGCAAACTCCACCAACAGGGCCGCAAGCAGATCGTTTTCGGAGTGGGCGATCCGCGCGCTGAGCTGATGTTCGTGGGCGAAGGCCCTGGCGCCGACGAAGACGCGCAGGGAGAGCCTTTCGTGGGCCGTGCCGGTCAGTTGCTCAACAACATGATCAAAGCCATGGGCCTGCGGCGCGAAGATGTGTACATTGCGAACATCGTAAAATGCCGCCCGCCAGGAAATCGCACTCCAGAGCGTGACGAATGTGAAACCTGCTCGCCGTTTCTGATGCGGCAGATCGCAGTGGTCAAGCCGAAAGCAATTGTCGCCCTCGGTGCAGTCGCCGCGAAAAATCTGTTGGCGATCAACGCACCTATGTCCGAACTGCGCGGCCGCTGGTACGACTTCAAACCCGCTGGCAGCGATCCTTCATGGCCCGGTGCGCGCCTTGCCGTCACTTACCATCCCGCATTTCTGTTGCGCGATCCGCGACAGAAAGGCGAAGCGTGGAAGGATTTGCAGATGGTCATGAAGTACCTTGGGATCGAGCCTCCGAAGAGATCCGCCGAATAGATCTCAAGTCCCAGTTCTTCCCAAGTCACTGCTATTCTCTGAAATTGCGATTCCCTGATGCTTTGCCCCATGAGCACAATGCCTGAGTACTGCGATGTCGCGTTAGCCGTGCCGCTCGACATGGTCTTTACCTACCGTGTCCCCGCCGACGCCGCTCCAATAGTCGGCGGCCGTGTGCTGGTGCCCTTCCGGCAGCAACGCATGACGGGCATCGTGGTTGAATTACACGACCGCAAGCCCACGGTCAAAACAAAAAGTGTTCTCGGCGTCCTCGACGAGGCTCCAGTACTCGATGAGCAACTGATGCGGCTGGGCCGCTGGATCGCGGACTACTATCTCGCGCCGCTTGGCGAAGTCTTTCGCACCATGCTGCCGCTGAATGCGGAGTTCAAACGCGCAGTGGCTTATCGCGTTGCAGCAGATGGCCAGATGGCGCTACATCTCGCGGGGATGTCAGGATCTTCCGCACGTTCGCGACGCACGCCAGAAGAGCAGGCCGCCGAGTTCCGCGTGCTGGATTATTTGGCGGCGCAAGAATCTGCGTCTGGTGAGACCGTTCGAGTCCGCGACGAAACTTTGCGATCCGCCACTGGCGTCTCGAGAACAATCCTCAGTGGCATGGTACGAAAAAAGTGGATCACTCGGGAGGATGTTTCCGCTGTCCGCGACGCCACGCGCAGAATCAAAATCGCTCTGCTCAAATCCGCAGATGGGAAGCTGAACGGCAATCAGAGGACACTCATCGACGTTCTGGCCGCATCAGGAGGCCGAGTTCTCGTCGTGACGCTGCAAGCGCTTGACGTTCCACAAACCACTCTCACCACGCTGGTCAAGCGCGGTCTGATCGAGATTCTTGAAGAGCCCGCGAACTTTGCCGTCTCGCGAAGCAAACCGCGTCCGTCGCCCTTCGCATTCGATTTCAACTCTGCGCAACAAGCAGCGCTCAGTCGATTGCGCGACGCGGTGGAGACGAAAAAGTTTTGCGGCATGCTCCTGCACGGCGTAACTGGCTCAGGCAAGACGGCAATTTACCTGGCCGGCATGCGGGCTGTGCTGGAAGCGGGCCGCTCGGCAATTCTGCTGGTACCTGAAATCGGCCTCACGCCCGCCGTCGCTGCCGATCTGCACCAGATCTTCGGGGAGGAGGTTGCCATTCTGCACTCGGCGCTTTCGGATAAAGAGCGCGCGCAGCAGTGGCATCGCATTAAGAGTGGCGACGCTCGCATGGTCGTCGGAACGCGCTCTGCGGTCTTCGCTCCGGTTGCCGATCTCGCGCTGATCATCGTCGACGAAGAGCACGATTCCTCCTATAAGCAAGAAGAAACGCCGCGCTACCACGCCCGCGATGTCGCCGTCATGCGCGCCAAGATGGCTAACGCCACGGTGGTTCTGGGTTCAGCGACGCCATCGCTCGAATCGTACTTCAACGCGAAGAGAAATAAGTATTCGCTGGTTGAGTTACCCGACCGCGTGGAACAGCGTCCTTTGCCGGAGGTCGAAATCATTGACATGCGTCAGGAATTTCAGGAAACCGGCCAGGACCAAGTCATCTCACGCAAACTGACGGCGGAGATCAAAGAGCGATTCGAGCGCAACGAGCAAGTCATGGTTTTGCTCAATCGTCGCGGTTATTCGCCGGTGGTGTTGTGCCGGACTTGCGGCAAGACTCTTGAATGCCAGAATTGCGCCATTGCCCTCACCCATCACAAGCGAGAGCACAAAATGATCTGTCACTACTGCGGCTATATGGCAGCCGTGCCCAAGTCTTGCGTCCATTGCGGCAGTGAGTATGTGTATTTCCTCGGCACCGGTTCAGAAAAGCTGGAAGAACTGCTGCACGGTATCTTTCCGGAGGCACGGATCGCGCGCCTTGATCGCGATACTGTTCGGGGACATCAGGATTTCGAAAGTACTCTGAACGCTCTCAGTGAGGGCAGGCTCGATTTGCTCATCGGCACGCAGATGATTGCCAAGGGCCACGACATTCACGGTGTAACCCTGGTTGGCGTGGTCGGCGCCGACAGCGCGCTAGGGCTGCCCGATTTTCGCGCCGCCGAGCGCACCTTCCAACTGCTCACCCAGGTTGCGGGACGCGCTGGACGCGGACAGTCCCCCGGCAAAGTGATTCTGCAAACTTATTTTCAGGATCATTATGCGGTGCAATACGCGGCCCGCCACGACTTCGCTGGATTCTACGAAAAAGAATTGCGCTTCCGTAGTTGGATGCACTACCCGCCATACTCTGCGCTGGCGAATGTTCTGATTCGCAGCAACAAACTTGACGAGGCGCTGCAGTGGTCAGGCATTCTGGGAAAATGGTTTGGGCAAGATCGTCATGAAGGCGTGCGCGTGCTCGGCCCCGCCTCCGCACCGATCATGCGGCTGAAACGCGACTACCGTTATCACTTTGTATTGAAGTCGCCAAGCCGGGGAAGGCTGAACGACACGCTGCGCGCGATGTTGGCTTATGCGGCAGCGCACAAAATTCCGCGCACCCAAGTGATTGTGGATGTGGATGCACTATGGCTGATGTAGAAGAAAATTGGGGCGGGAGTTGCCCGCCCCATTTGTTCATTACTCGTTCTCGCGAATGAAAGCCATGCCATGCGGACTAACCATGCCCGTGACTACGTTCGTAATCACTCCAGTGTCGAGGTCCAACTTCCCCACCGATGTGAGCGCGGCGGAGTAAGCTGCCGACGGAGAAAAGATATCTTTGGAAATCGAATAGACGGTTTCGCCATCACGGTCTGAGACCAGAATCGCACCATGCGTGGATGTCGCGTAGATGGTGTCATCAATTTGCACGGAGGCACCATCCAGAGTGAGAGCCAGATGATAGGCAGTCTGATCGAATCCCCCCGGATGATGCACTATGATGAGCTCGCCATCAGCCTGGCTATCCAACACCAGGTCGCCGAAAGGATCAAACTTCATCGAATCCGGATCCTGCAGGTTCAAGGCGATTGGCGTGTCGGTTGGAATATCGGTCACAGTCGCCGTGCCCATCAGCACCGGGGTTACGTTAACCATGTTTCCGCTGATTTCCGCGCGAACGATTGCTGGGTGGTCATTGGGATTGTTCGCGGGATTCGAGGCACTGATAAATACATCGTTGCCTGAGAACGCCATGTCGTCGTATCCGCCGCCGTGCGGAGTGGGGCCGAAGGTATAGGGCGCCGTTTGAGTGCCGCTGACAGGATCGATAATCACCAGATTCGGATTGCCGTCCTCATTCTGCAGCGCCCACAGCTTGTTGGTTCGAGGGTCTACCTTCAAACCATCGTTGTGGCCCTGCACGCTGTAAATTTTCAGGATATTGCCGTTGCGATCATATTCAACGATGGTGCTGCTCTTTCCATCGGAGCCGGTGGTCGAGACATTATTTCCGTAGCCAACGAAGATGTGTCCGTTGAGCACGGCAATTGAATCAGGCTGAAAATAAACTCCGGGCACGCTGGTAGCGAATACGGAAACGGTGTAAGGGGTCAAGGCTGTAACCTGGCCGGAGGCAGCCAATGCCAGCGACAGCATTGTGCAGAGGAAGATTATCTGGGCGGTACGGCGTGTGCTCATTTTGTGGTCTCCTTGGAGGGATGCCCCGGGAACGCACTACGGGCGTACCATTTGACGCACTGAAAGTGATCTGGGATGTTAACACTGTGTGAAATTCGGGGTGGGAATTGCTAGTGGTCGGTGGTCACTGCAGTGGTCAAAAACCTAACTGATCACCGGCCACTGGTTTACGTCGCTTCTGGGGGGACTAAAAGCCCCAGCGCGACCCTGCTTTAGTTTTTCGCAGCCGCGAGATTTCCCCGGATCACCACGACCGACGCGGCCGGCAGTTCGTAGACTGTGTCTCTCGTTGGGCTCAGCCTGGTATGAACGATGGGCCCGTCAGGATCGGCCCAGCCCTTGCTGGTCGCCACGATCGTGCGTTCCCCACTGTTTTCCGCGTGAGCCATGAAGCGGGTCTGCGCAGGATGCCATTGATACTGGGCGCTGCCGAAAGTTGACACTTCCACCGGGCCGGCGAAGCTCGTGCTCCGGTCAGGCTCTCCTGCGAACGCAATCCGAACACGGTGCGCATTCTGCTGATCTCGATTCACTGCCATAAGCGCAAATTTGCCGTCCGGGCGCTTTACGACGTAAGCCGTTACTAATTCATGCTCCGCACCGTCTTGCACGTCGCTCTTCGCGGCAAACACCTGATGCTCGCTACCGCCCGGCTGCACCCACTCCAGATTGATCAATTGCGCAACGAAGAACTGCGCCAGCGGCTGCTGAATCCGATAATTCGCATCAATCGTAAACATCCCAAAGGTGCCCGGCGAGCTGTTGCACCCTGGCTCCATTTGCAACGGCAGATAATGAAAAAAGTAAACGCCCTTCCCTCGCGCGTTCAGGAACGATCCAATGTAGTCCGCCAGCCAGAGGCCGGCAAAAATGTCCTGATACGTTTCACTGGCGCCTGACGAAAGATTTCCCTCGGTAATAAACATCGGCATGCTCGCCGGAATGCCATCCTCATGCCACACCTGCATGATGTGGCTCATCAACTCGGGCTCGTCATAGAGCATCCCCCAGGGCGTTCTGCACGGATCATAGGGATAATGTTCGAAGGAAAAAAATGTCAGATCGTTCATCCGGCCGTGCAGCTTCAGATAATCGACGAATCGCCCCGTCCACGAAACTTTTCCGTTGGCGTCCGGCCAGACTTCAATGTCTTTGTTCACTCCTTGAAACGATGGACCGCCCAGTTTCAGCGCCGGGTCCACGCGATGAATCGCCGTGGCCCACTGCAGATACAGTGCGGCGTAATCTTCCGGGAGCATGTACTGGCCATCGGCTTCCTCGCCCATCTCGACGTAGGAGATTGGATAATTACGCTTCTCCAGATACGCGATCTCCGCGGCTGCGTTGTCGGGAGTGTCATACAGCATCGCGACCGGCACCATGGCCGGGAGGCCGCGGGTTACGCCGCTGGTGAAGAATAGATCGAATCCCACCTGCGCCTGTTTGGTTGATCCCAGGTCCGATGGTTCATGCCATGGGTCGACGGACGAGCAATACGTTGTGGTCTGCTCCTGATCGGGTGTGTGCCGAAGAATGTCATGGAACTCTCCGTCATCCGTGCTGTTGCCAAGGTAGAGTTCGCGGATGGCATAGCCGACGCAATCTCGCGGGTCGTTTTTTTGAGAGTCATTTTTTTGAGAATCGGCAGCGCCAGCGCAGGTGTTCGAAGACTCCGTCATCCAGATCCGCAGGAACCGCACAGCCACGGGATTGCCGCTCAAGCGAATCGTTTCGGTCTGGCCCTTTCCACTCGTAACCGTCCCTTGTGGAAAAGCTTGCCAGGTTCCGCGAGTTACCGCCTTGATGGGATCGTCGCCCGTCCAGTACTGCACCACGTAGCGGCGTGCATAAGGTTCGGCCCACGCGATACGAATGCTATCGACTTGCTGCACTTGCGCCAGATCGATCACCACCCACTGCGGATGCAGGGCATCACTTTCGCCAGTGAAACGCTGCGTGAGATATGGATTACTCTTCCAGACAGTATTCAGATCGCCGTCGGTGAGCCGGGAGAAGCCAACATTATCGGTGCCGTCGTTGCGCGTGAATCCGCGGCGCGGCAGGCTATACCCATACGAATAGCGAATCATTTCCGTGGGTGTCGCCGATCCGGTGAAATATCCTTTGCCTCCGGCACCGCTGCCATCGCTCCATGTTCCTTGGGGATTCCAGTGCCAGGCTTCAACCGCGAGTTCCGTGTTCTGGCGATACGTAACCGGCTGCCAGCCCGAGGCTAACGTCTGACCCAGCGTGGGCTGCTGCAGGTCTTTGTCGATGGCTTCCACCGCGATGCGGTCCACGCCCGCGCCCAGCGTTTCGTTCGGCACGAAATGATTGGTGGGATGCGAGAGGTCAACCTCGATGCTCTGGCTCGCTACAAGAGTCGCGCAGGCAAAACTCAGAACTGCACAGGCAAGAAAACAGGCTGGTCTTCTCAAGATCGGGCTGCCTCCAATCGCTCAATTGAAACGATTCAGTAAAGGAGTATACGAGAGGAATCGCACGAGAGCGACTTCAGAAGGTAATTTTTGTTGCAAGCGTTGCAAAGTGATTGTTAGGCGAGGCTTATTGAATGATAGGTAAATACAAGGGCCAATCTCTCGGAGTGTCACTTTTTACTGTCTCCGAAACTCGCGTAAACTTCCGGCGCTGACAAGTGTCGAAATGGCGCCGGTGTCAAGGTGAGGATCAGCATTAACAGCGCAAAGACGGCCAACCACACTCTTTTGCCTGAAACTCTCGGCCACTCGGCTACCTGAGGATGCCGAAAACTGCTCAACCACAGCAGAATCGCCCACACAAACCATCCGAACCAAAGGTAATAAGCCATGAACAGCAGAGTCAGAATAGTCAACCGTGACACGGTCTTGTGCGCTTGCGGCGCAATCGCAAAGACAATATGCCCACCGTCGAGTTGGCCACCCGGGAGCAGGTTGAGAGAGGTGGCGAGCATCCCGACCCATGCGGCAATCGCAGTTGGGTGCATCAATATGCGATCCAATGGCAAGGCTGCGGGCCCGCGTAGCAAGCCCCCGGACACCAGCAACCCGTGAGCGAATTGGAAGATCAAGGGAAAGCCGAAATCGTAGTCCGAGCTGACGGGGCCGGCAGGCAGCGGCTTCGACCATGCCAGTGAAATCACCAAGACTGCCAGGGCAACCACGAACCCCGCGATAGGTCCTGCAATTCCTATGTCGAATAGCGCCGTGCGCGAGCGAATCCGCGAACGGATCAGAATGACTGCCCCCATAGTCCCGATGAAAGTCGGCACGGGAATAAAGAAAGGCAACGTTGCGTAAACCCCGTAGCGACGGCAATACAAGTAGTGACCCATCTCATGCGCCAGAAAAAACAGCATCAGCGTGGCCATGAAGGGCAAGCCGCCCAGCAATCGTGCCGGGTGCGTCCGCATCCAAACAGCCGGAAAAAACGGGATCGGCTCCCCGGCAATCGGATCGTCGCTGAACGACAGGGCCGGCCGGTTATGCTCAAAGTTGTATTGCATACGTGCGCCCATCACCAGCGTGGTGAAGCAGGTCGCCAGAAGCAAGAGCGCATGAAGCCAGTATCGCGGCCTCGGCGGACGCGGCGTCCACTCCGGCGCAGGCCGGAAGTATTCGATGGTGGGAGAAGCTAGGGGAGGAGTGGGTTCCGACATGCGATTCCTGGCTCTTGTGGCTGCGAAGCCTACCTCTAGATGCTACTACGACGGGCGGAAATAAATGCGCAGAGTACTGGCAAGTTTTCGATCAGCGTTTTCACTGCTCGAGAAAGTTTCAGCAAGAAAAGCGCAGGAGCTAGAAACCGGCAGCTAGAAGCGGGGTTTTCGTTCACTCAATCAATCGACTGCAATTCTTTCCCAGGCTTGAAGCGCACCGCCTTCCCCGGAGGAATCGAGACCTCGGCTCCGGTGCGCGGATTGCGTCCGATGCCGGTCTTGCGTGGGCGCACGTTAAAGACACCAAATCCCCGCAACTCAATGCGTTGCCCGTGGGCCAGCGCCTTCTTCATACTCTCGAAGACGGTTTCCACAGCCAACTCGGCTTTGGTCTTGGTGATGCCGGTTCTAGCAACCACTTCGTTGATGATGTCGAGCTTAATCACGCACGGCTCCCGGATGTGGTCTCAAGACGATGCCTCAAGTCATTGATGCTATTGGAGATAAGCGAGATTGTCAACGGGAGCATCTCTGCTATAAGCGGATTAAGTTAGAAAACGCAGAATTGAGTAACTGGGAAATGGCGCAAATGGGTAATTTTTCTTGCAGGAATAATCGTGCGAGACAACCGGGTTTAAATTACCAATTACAAAATTACGCAATGCCCCAATTCTTTATCTGCCCTCTTCTTCTTTAAACATATACTTGATCGCGGGCTTGTAGATCATCAGGTTCGGCCGACCGTCTTCGCGGATCACCTTAATGCAGGTTTTGTCGTACCACTCGATAATGCCGTGTACCTCCTCGCCGTCACGCAGCACGATCACCATCGAGGTTCGCGACTGCATCTGCTTCTGGTAGTAGAAATTCTCGGCGTTGGTCTGCTCCGGGGGTGCTGGTTTTCGCCCGCCTCCCCCTCCCACAGGGCGGTCACCACGATCGAATCCACGTTCCGGGCGGTCAAATCCCCGCTCCGAACGCTCATGGCGATCATGCCGGTCGCGGCGCTCCGCCACCTGCAGGTGATTCGCGTTATGGTTGCCGTGGTTATGATCCGGGCGCGGCAGCGCTGGACGAATCAGCTTTCGATTGGCGAAATTCTCATCGTCCCCTGAGATTTGGGCTGCAGTTGAATCCATTGCTTCTTTCATAGTGGCGCTTACCCCTACACACGCGTTCTGCCAAATTGAATTAGAAGGCCCCTGAAAGTATTTACGAAGGCGTGAAATTTCCCCTACCGTAACACAGGAATCTGCCCCTGACAATGCCGCCTTCGTGCCATAGGGGTGCGCCAAAAGTTGCATACTAGCATTCTCTAAGTCGTATTCGACATGTCCACTCCGCGCCGTTCCCTCCCTAGCCAAGTCACAAGCGCCACTAAAGTCGCAATGATCAGCACGGTCCAGGCCAGCACCGGCGCAAACATGCCACCGTAACGCTGTTCGGCGAGCTTGGCTTGGATTACCACATTGCGCGAAGAAAGCAGATTTCCTATCTGATAGGCGAAGCCGGGAAAAGTTCCCCGCACGGCAGCCGGTGAAAGTTCGTTCAAGTGTGCGGGGACGACGCCCCATGCGCCTTGCACCATGAATTGCATGGCAAAGCCTCCCAGCGCCAGCATCGGTACGCTATGAGAATAAGCCCATAACCGCGTCATCGGAATCGCCAGCAGCGCGGCGATCACGATCGCTCGCCGCCGACCGATCTTCTCCGACCACGTCCCGAAAAAAACTCCGCCCAGCAGCGCGCCAACGTTCGCGATGATAGCGATCAACCCCACGGTCTGCGGCGTAAAGTGATGGTCTTTCTGCAGGAACGTCGGATAAAGATCTTGTGTCCCGTGGCTGAACGAGTTAAACGCAAACATGAGCACAACTAGAAAAATAAACGTGCCCGCATAAGTTAGAATGTCCTTGCCCAGCCGGCTTTCTGTATCTCTTGCTACCTTACCTTGCAGCCACGCCGGGGATTCGTCTACTTTGGTGCGAATGTAGATGACCAGAAATGCCGGGAGTGCCCCGACGATGAACATCCCGCGCCAACCAACAAACGGGAAGACGGTGCGGTAAACCAGCGCCGCCACCAGGTAGCCAACCGCGTAACCTTCCTGCAAGAGTCCCGAGAAAAATCCGCGGCCCTCCGCCGGCAACGTTTCAAAGGCCAGCGCAGCGCCCACGCCCCACTCTCCTCCCATGGCGATTCCAAACAATGCCCGCATGATGAGCAGTACCTTCAACGAAGGAGCGAAGGCCGAAGCCAGCTCAAAGACCGAGTACGCGATGATGTCGACCATCAGCGTAAGACGCCGGCCGTAGCGGTCGGCCATTACCCCGAATAAAAACGCGCCCACGGGACGCATGGCGAGCGTCAGGAAAATCGCCTCTGCGACTGCGGAAACCTTAGCCTGGAATTGAGTCGCGATGGCGCTGACACAAAAGGTCAGAATAAAAAAATCGAAAGCGTCGAGTGACCAGCCCAGAAAGCAGGCGATGAAGGTATTGCGCTGCACCGGCGTCAGCCTGCGAAAATGACCGACGAACTCCATGGAGATCTCCTCCGCGAATTCGGTACCGGCTGGAAAGTCCAGCGAATGCTAGCATATGGAGTTCAATCGGCAAGTACAAAATCAGACATCGGCGATTTCTTCTTTATGCCCGAACTCGACTCTCCTCAACGCCAGGCTCCGGACTCGCTCATGCTCACCGGCTTCTGGTATCGCGCTTTGCCTGCCGATCGCGTGCATCGTAACCAACTCCACCAAGCCATGCTGCTCGCGATTCCGCTTGTTATCGGACGCGACCGAGAGGGGCGTCCCTTCGCGCTGCGCGATGCATGCCCGCACCGTGGAATGCCGCTGCATTGCGGCAAATTTGACGGAGAAAATGTCGAATGCTCCTACCATGGCTGGCAATTCGACGCTCACAACGGCCAGTGCGAGTCGATCCCGTCCCTTACCAGCGATCAGAATCTGAAGGTGGAGCGCATCTACGCCGGCAGCTATCCCTGCGAAGCACAGGATGGTTTTGTCTGGGTGTATATGCCCGATGCCGCACCTCAGGGCGCGGGTTTCAGCGAGCCGCATGATGCCCCCGACGCGGCTCCACAAGTCGAAAAGTTCGACGACAAATATAAGCTTGCCTACCTCACCGCCGACATGCCGGTTAGCATCGATCACGGCATTATCGGCCTGATGGACCCGGCACACGGGCCGTTTGTGCATCAGGCATGGTGGTGGCGCAGCCGCCACAGCATCCACGAGAAGCACAAGAATTTCGAGCCCATTCCAAATGGCTTTCGCATGAGCGCGCACACGCCCAGCTCAAACTCCGCGCCCTACAAGCTGCTGCGCTTATACGCCGACGCGGATTCCATTACCACCACAATTGATTTCGTTCTGCCAAACTTGCGCCGCGAAGTCATCCGCGCCGGGAAGTACTGGTTTTCTTCGCTTACCACCGTCACTCCGATTACGCGCAACCAATGCCGCATCGACGTAGTTGCCGCCTGGAACATCTTTCGCTGGCTGCCCTTCGGTCCGGAATTGTTGAAATTTGTCTTCGCCAAGTTTGTCGAGCAGGATCGCCACACCATGGAACGGCAAGCCGAAGGCCTGAAGCACAATCCGCATCTCATGCTGATCGATGATGCCGACCGCCCCGCGAAATGGTATTTCCAGTTGAAGGCCGCGCATCTCGAGGCAAAGCGGACGGGGGACGCGATGAAGCATCCGATGTCCGGGCCGGTTACGCTGAAGTGGAGAAGCTGAGGCTCGAGAACTTCAAGAACTTCATTTCCCCTCGAAGCTTAAAAAGGGCTATTCGGTTACCAGCCAGTCCATCGCTTCTTCCCGCGTCTCGAAGGTTGGGAAATCACGTTGAGAAAAATTCTTGAAGTGCTCGTAGAAAACGTGCGGCAAACTCTCTGTGCCCACCCAGGCAGAGCGCTTCACAAACGGCCGGTCGAGAGCAAGAACCTCTTTCATTCGGGTGGCCACCGCCTTGTCGATGTGTATGCCGGTAAAATCAACCAACGTCAGCAGCGATCCGGGTGCATGCCGCGCGACATCCGCGCGGACCATCTCGAGTAGCAACAACAACTCTTTCGGCGTGCAGTACCTGAGGTCGACCACGTAGATGGCGTGGCCCTTGTGCTTGATAAAGCGCAGGCGATCTTCGAGAGGATTTGCAGTTGCGCTCATGCCAGTAGCGACTCCACGACGGCGTAAGCACCGTCGAGCGCGGAATCCAGTGCTGCAGCGTCTTTTCCGCCGGCTTCGGCCAGGTCGGGACGGCCTCCCCCTTTCCCACCAACTTTCTGTGCCACTGGGCCGATCACCTTGCCCGCCTGAACCCGGCTGGTGAGATCTTTGGTGACACCCACAATCAGCGATACGTTACCGTTTGAGGCGGAGCCGAGGACGACGACGCCGGAGCCGATTTTATCTCGCAGCTGATCCACGAGCGTGCGCAGTTGTGCGCGCTCCAGATTGTCCACGCGATGCGCCAGGACTTTTACACCTTTTACGTCCTTAACTTTGTCGCCGATGTTCGCCGTACTCGACGAAGCCGACTTCATCCGCGCCTGATCGAGTTCCCGGGTCAGACGCTTAATTTCGGCATCTTTCTTTTCCATCTCAGCCTTCAGCGCCTCCGCGGGAGAAGCCAAAATCTCCTCCGAAGAGGGTGCCCCATCTCTTCGCGTTTTTTGCGAAGGGGTGGGAATAGAGAAAGCCGACACTACTTTTTCCAACTCATGATCTTTACGGAAGTGTGCCAACGATCCTTCGCCGGTAACGGCTTCGACCCTCCGCACGCCGGACGACACACTGCCTTCCTTCAGAATCTTGATCAGCCCAATCTCGCCGGTCGCGCCGGTGTGCGTGCCACCGCAAAGTTCAGTCGAGAAGTCGCCGATCCGCACCACACGCACCCTGTCGCCGTATTTTTCGCCAAAGAGCGCCATCGCATGATACTGGTTGATGGCCTCTTCAATCGGCACATCCGTAATGGTCTCGACGATCTGGTTGCGCAGAACTTCTTTATTAATGATGTCTTCAATATCTTGCAGTTCTTCATCTTCCACCGCGGTGAAGTGCGAAAAATCAAAGCGCAGATGATTCGGCGCCACCAGCGATCCCGCCTGCTTCACATGCTTCCCCAGCACTTCACGCAGCCCGGCATGAAGCAGATGCGTAGCCGTGTGATTGCGCATGGTGGACAGTCGAATGTCCGCATTGACCACGGCATCCACGTTGTCGCCGATGCGAAGCGTCTGTTTCGCGACGACCTGATGCGCCCGCACACCTTGAATCGGCGAATAGCATCCCGTAACGTCGGCAACCACGTTATTGTGATCGTCCGAGTAAAACCATCCCTTGTCGCCAACCTGCCCGCCAGATTCGGCATAGAATGGCGTGTGATCGAGGATGACTTCGCCGGAATCCCCAGCCTTGAGTTCCTGCGCGACTTGCCCGTTGTGAATGATGGCTAACACCTCGCAGCCATCGGACCGAGTCTGCCGATAACCTTCGAAGAGGGATTTCGGAAGTTGCTGATACGCAGGATTGGCCGTCTGCTTTGCTGCGCCTTTCCAAGAGGCGCGAGCACGGGTTCGTTGGTCCTCCATCGCGCGGTCAAAGCCGTCCTGGTCAAACTCGACGCCTTGGTCCCGTGCGGCGTCCTGCATGAAATCAAGCGGCATGCCGAAAGTGTCGTAGAGCCTGAAAGCAGCGGCTCCGGAGATCCGCATCACTTCAGAGGCAGTTACCGGGCCGAGGGTTGAACCCAAATGAATAGCCGCCTCCAGTTCCTCCTCTAGCTTCTTAAGGCCCAGATCCAGCGTATGCGCAAAGCGTGTCTCTTCGGCGAAGACCGCTTTCGATACCCGCTCCGACGCTTCCTTCAACTCCGGATACGCATCCTGCATAAGATCGCGGACAGCAAACACCATCTCATGAAGAAACGGCTTCGACTGTCCAAGTAGCCGTCCATGTGTGATCGCCCGTCGAATAATCTTCCGCAGCACATACCCACGTCCCTCATTCGATGGCAGTACACCATCCGAGATCAGAAACGTTGCTGCCCGCGAGTGGTCGGCAATGACCCTCAGCGAAGCCGCCGACTTGTGGCTGGGAGAGCCTGCCGAGCTTTGCTCGGCCGCACGGCCGGGGGCGGCCGTGCCTACATGGCCCGTGCCCTCTTCCACTCGTGTGGGGACAGCCTCCCTCGGCTGTCCGGCGGAGCGCAGCTCCGCAGTTCTGCCACCAATCCCTAAAGTCAATTCCGCCGCACGCTTGGTCAGAGGTCTGAACAAATCCGTCTCGTAATTCGAAATTACGCCCTGCAGCACCGCCGCTACCCGTTCCAGCCCCATGCCCGTATCAATTGACGGCTTCGGCAACGGATTCAGTTTCCCGTTCGCATCACGGTCGAACTGCATGAAAACCAGATTCCAAAGCTCGACGTAACGGCCACAATCGCAAGTGAAGGCGCAATCCGTGTGTCCCTGCTCCGACGCAGCCGGGCCCATGTCGTAATGAATCTCGCTGCACGGACCGCAGGGGCCGGTGTCGCCCATCTGCCAGAAATTATCTTTCAGGCCCATCTCAAAGATGCGATCTTTGGGCACGCCCTGCGCGGCCCACAAGTCGTAGGCTTCGATGTCGCGCGGGATGCCGCCTTCGCCGTTAAAGACGGTGACGTAAAGCTTATCCTTCGCAATCCCAAACCACTCCGGCGAAGTAATCAACTCCCAGGCGTAGGCGATCGCATCTTTCTTGAAGTAATCGCCAAAAGAAAAGTTTCCCAGCATCTCGAAAAACGTGTGATGCCGGTTGGTGAACCCCACGTTCTCTAAATCGTTGTGCTTGCCGCCGGCGCGCACGCATTTCTGCGAAGTGGTGGCGCGCGAGTAGTCGCGCTTTTCCAGTCCCAGAAAAACGTCTTTGAACTGGTTCATGCCCGCGTTGGTGAAGAGCAGGGTAGGATCGTTCGCCGGTACCAGTGACGAAGAATGCACCTCCTTGTGTCCCTTCTGCACAAAGAAGTCGAGAAACTTGCGGCGGATTTGCGAGCCAGTCAGCATGGGGATTAAACATCGATTTTAGCATTCAGGCTAGATTCGCCCGCGTTTCGGCGCTGTGCTAATCTGCCGCTATGGCGGACGCAATTACTTCTCAACAGAATACTCATCGAGCGATGCAGCAGAAGCAATTTCTCAGCGATAAAGTCGAGCACTTTACCGAGTCGGTAATCCGGGAGATGACGCGGCAGGCGATGCTCTATGGCGCGGTGAATTTGGCGCAGGGGTTTCCGGATTTTGCGGCTCCGGCGGAAGTCAAGCAGGCAGCTCGGGCGGCGATTGAGGGCGATGTGAATCAGTACGCAATCACCTGGGGTGCGAAGAACCTGCGGAATGCGATAGCACGGCAGATGGGCGTGTGGCAAGGCATTACGGTTGACCCGGAAAAAGAAATTACGGTGTGCTGTGGCTCGACCGAGGCGATGATCTCGACCCTGCTGGCGGTATGCAATGCTGGCGATGAGGTGGTGATCTTCGAGCCCTTTTATGAAAATTACGGGCCGGATTCGGTGCTGAGCGGGGCGAGGCCGCGATTTGTAAAGCTGCGTCCGCCGGCCCGCGACGGTGGCGAGTGGACCTTTGATGAGAAGGAGTTGCGCTCGGCATTCGACCAGCACACCAAGGCCATCATTCTTAATACACCCAACAATCCAACAGGCAAAGTGTTCACGCGCGCCGAACTGGAATTGATTCGCGATTTGTGCGTTGAGTTCGATGTGCTGGCTATCACAGACGAGATTTACGAACATATTTTGTATGATGGCACCGAACATATTTCGATGGCTTCGCTCGAGGGTATGCGCGAGCGCACGGTGACGATCAACGGCATGTCGAAGACTTACAGCGTGACCGGATGGCGCGTGGGCTGGGCCGTTGGGCCGGAGAAGATCACGAATGCGATCCGGAAGGTGCACGACTTTCTGACAGTCGGTGCTCCGGCGCCGCTGCAGGAAGCAGGAGCGGCGGCCTTGAGTTTGCCGGCGGAATATTACGCGAAGCTGGCCGAAGGATACCGCGTACGGCGCGATCATTTGATTCCAGTGCTCGAGACAGCCGGGTTTCGCTGCTTTCCTCCGCGGGGAGCGTATTATGTAATGACGGACATTTCGGCGTTTGGCTTCGACGACGATGTGGAGTTCGTGCGCTATCTTGTGAAAGAGATTGGTGTTGCGGCGGTGCCGGGATCGAGTTTTTATCGCAATCCGCGAGACGGAAAGCGGCAGGTGCGCTTTGCATTCTGTAAGAAGTTAGAGACGCTGGATGCTGCGGCGGAGCGGTTGGGCAAGTTACGGGCGCGAAACTAATCTCTGCTCAAGCCAATGGCTTCGCGAGTGCAGCTCAAGCTATCCCGCCAGCTGTCCCTCGACTCATCGAACTACTTCGTAACCACGCCGCAGGCGATGCGGTCACCGGAATTGCCCGACGGATCGGTCTTGTAGTCGTCGGCTTTGGCGTGGATGATGATGGCGGTGCCGCCGTTGCTGAAGAGCGAGTTTGGCCCGTCACCGAGGGTTACGTCTTTATCTTCCAACTTCGCATCGGCCTTGCCCGTCGCTCCAACAATAAAGTTCAGCATATCCCCGGCGTGGTGACCCTCGGGATTCTCCAGTCCGTGCTTCTTGCCTCCGGGGTTGAAATGCGGTCCCGCTGATTTGAAGTCTGGAGCATCACATTTGGGATTCTGGTGAAAGTGGATGGCGTGTTCGCCCGGCGGCAGATCGTGCAGGTGAAGCTGGACGCCGACCCCTGATCCCTGCTTCGACAAAAGGATCGTGCCGACCGCTTTGCCCTGCATGTCCTTCACTTCGACCTTGATCTTGGCTGCGCTCGGGAGAGAGAAAAGAATCAGCGCCACAAAAGTGGCCAGCGAGGGAAGGTTTAGCCGTTTCATTCGGGCATTATAGCCAAAGCGCGATAGCAAGGCTACAAATGCAACCAACAGGCCATGCTCCATCCGCAAGTTTGTAGAGTATACTGCGAGAAAGTTTGTAATCTTTCAGGGGTGAGCGCACTCATGGCATTGAACGCGACGGAACAGGTAACGGAGCAGGTTCCAGTGGATGATTTTCAGGCGCTGGAAGAGAAAATTTACCGCACTATCGAGATGTACAAGGCGGCGCGGAAGGCGCAGGACGCAGCCGAGCGCGACGCCCAGCGGGTACGGCAGCAACTCGAGGAGCGCGACGAACAGTTGGCCGTGTTGCGGCGAGAGACGGTGCAGCTGCGGAAAGAGCGGGAGGAGATTCGCGTCCGTATAGAGAAGATGCTCGAGCAGATCGACTTGATCGCCGAGGAGCGCGCGAGTTAGACCGCTCGCGGCGCCGAAAACTTTCAGGAGCGGGACAGGGATGGCTACTGCTACTAAGGATTCAACACTGAAGGATGCACAGAACAGCAGCGTGCGCGTCGAGATCTTCGATCAGGCGTATAACCTGCGCGGTTCGGATCCGGAATACATTTTGAAGCTGGCGGAGTACGTGGACTCGAAGATGCGGGCGGTAGCCGAGGCCACGAACACGATTGACACAGTCCGGCTGGCTGTTCTGGCGGCATTAAACATTGCCGATGAGTACCATCTTTTAAAGCGCAAGCAGGAGAGCGGTGCAACCGATTATCAGAAGCGGGCGCACCTGCTGGCCGACGCGCTGGATGAAGTCTTGGGCGAGAACCGCAAGGCAGGATAGCCTGAGACGGCGCCGGGTACACCTTCTGTTGGCGCTGCTGGCCGGCGGCGCCGCGCCGGTTTTATCGCAAGAAACAACCCTCCATAGCCAATCGAATGTCGTGATCATTCCCGCGCTGGTGAAAAGTGCGCAGGGCGAGATTGTGTATGGGCTCGCGGCGAACGACTTTGTCGTCGAGGACGATGGTGTGGAGCAGACCGTGCGCATGGATGAGACGGCAGAAGGGCAGCCGGTCTCGCTGGTGATTGCGATTCAGTGCGGACGCCGGGCGAACTACGAGTTTCCGCGCATTCGTGGGTTAAGCGCGATGCTGGATCCACTGGTTGCCTCGGGACTGGGCAAAGTGGCCATTGTCGAGTTCGACAGCCAGGTGCAGTTGACGCAGGATTTCACCAGTGCTGCCGAGCGGATTGCACAGACGCTGAAAGAATTGCAGCCGGGGGATGGAGGAGCGGCCATCCTCGACGCGCTGAACTACTCTGTGAAACTGTTGGAGACGGTTCCAAAACAGCGGCAGCGCGTGCTGCTGCTGATCAGCGAGACGCGTGACCACGGCAGCCACGCGGCGAAGGTGGAGGACGTTGTGGCTGAGATCGGGCAGAGTAGGACGGCGGTTTATACGCTGGCCTTTTCGCCGTCGCGGTCAAACGTGCTGGATACGATGCGGGGGGACAATATCGACGAGATGCATCCGTCTCCCGACTTGTTGGCGCCCTTGATCATGGCCGCGCAGGCCATGAAGAAGAATACGCCGAAGGCAGTGGCTTCCATGACTGGGGGCGAGTACGAGTTGTTCGCGACCAGAAAAAACTTTGAGGCGCGCATGATCGACTTCACCAATCACCTGCACGCCCGCTATTTGTTGAGCATTGCGCCCAAGAGCCCACATCCGGGGCTGCACCAACTTCGCGTACGCCTGCGGGATGCGGACAACAAGACGGTGCTTGCGAGAAGCAGTTATTGGGCGGGAGGTACGATGGAGTGAGCTGTATCCGCGCGACCCGCCATTCCACCTCCATACCCCGCCCCTGAAGCGGCGAGTCTGGTGATGCCCCCGGCACTTGTGGATTATTTCACGGCGTCTTCAGTCTTCTCTCCGGCCTTTTTTATCTCGTGCCCCGTAGCCTTGGTGGCCTTCTTCAGGCCGCTGCCTGTTTTATCGGCGGCTTTTTCAGTATCTTTCGCGGTGTCTTTGGCTACCACTTTAGTTTCGTGACCGGTTTTGTCGGCGGCTTTTTCAGTATCTTTCGCGGTGTCTTTGGCTACCACTTTAGTTTCGTGACCGGTTTTGTCGGCGGCTTTCTCCGTATCCTTGCCAACGGTGGTAGCGGCTTTCTTGGTGGCGTGTCCGATGTCCTTGGCTGCGGTCTTGGTCGCATCGGCTGTTTTGTCGGCAGCTTTCTCGGTGCCATGCGCAGTCTTGGTGGCGACTTTCTTAGTCTCTTTGCCAGTATCCTCAGTGCCTTTTTTCACGTCTGTGGCTGCGTCTTGAGCCAGAGCGACGGGCACTGCGCTTAGCAACATTGCGGCGAGAATCGTCTTCAAGCGGAAATTCATAAGACTCTCCTTCAGAAACGGTGTGGGGAACGGTATTGGAGTATGCACCATCGAAATGACTCTTGCCAAGTGCATTTTCCTTTTTTTTCAACGTCAAAAAAAGCTCGGCCGAGAATCGCGATGGGCTTTCCCAGGCGTGAACAGCTCAGGCTATCTCAGTTTCCAATTCGCTTAAGGTCTCGTCGTCCACATCCCATTTCTTCAGGATAGTGAAGATGGTTTTAGTGCCAAAGCCTCCACGCGCCAGTTGACGGAAGATGCGTGCCGTCTGTTTCTGATCTTTGGGTTTCACCAGGCGTTTCCGCCGTAGAAATTCGCGTGCCTGCTTTTCTTCGCTGATGCCTTCGAAAGCCGTGTCCACGGCTTTGTCGATCACTTCGTTGTGGATGCCTTTTAACTTAAGATCGGTAATCACGCGCCGCCTGCCGAACTTCTGATTGTCCCTTCGCAACGAGGAGAAATAGGCGGCATACTGCGAATCGTTCAAGTAGCCGCGATCCTTCAATCGCCGGATGATAAGCTCCACCAGCGTCTGTCCGTATTCCGTTTCAATTTCCACCCGCGCGCGCAGTAGCCGCTTCAATTCCGCAACCGTGCGCATGCGTCGCGCCAGCGCACCCACGGCATACTCGTACAACTCGTCTTCGGAATAGAACTTCCTCTTGGGTCGCGGGAAGGCCATATCCGCTAACGATAAACCCAATTGGGCGTAGGGGAAAGCATGGAAGGACGGAAAGGAGGTATCCGGCGTCCGGTATTAGGAAGCAATGGATCCAAATGTTCTGCGATAGCCGAAAGTCGCTTCTCTTATCGGCCAAAACCCGCAGACTGCATCGACTGCCGGGAAATATCCGCGGTCGATGCGATGCCCTGCATTCGCAGTTTGAAGTCGTCGGCGTTGGAGGCGTTCTCCAGCGCGGTCTCATAGTTGACCAGTCCGGCCTGGAAAAGATCCCACAAAGACTGATCGAAGGTCTGCATGCCGTATTGCGATGTGCCCGCCGCAATGGCGTCGCGAATGGAGCGCGTTTTTTCCGGCACGAGAATGCACTCTCTGATGAATGCGGTGTTGATCATGACCTCGACCGCGGGCACCCGGCCCTCGGAGTCGCAGCGCCGTACCAGGCGCTGGCTTACGATGGCGCGCAGCACCGCCGCCAACTGCAGCCGAATCTGCTTTTGCTCCGGCGGCGGAAAGATCGAAATAATGCGGTTGACCGTTTCCACCGCGTCCAGCGTGTGCAAAGTAGAGAAAACCATGTGACCTGTTTCGGCGGCGTGCAGGGCGGTCGAAATAGTTTCCAGGTCGCGCATTTCGCCGACCAGAATCACGTCCGGATCCTGACGAAGGGAAGCGCGCAAGGCGGCGCTGAACGATGGCGTATCCACCTGGATTTCGCGCTGGTTGACATACCCTTTCTTATCGCGGTGCAGAAATTCGATGGGGTCTTCAATGGTAATAATGTGCTCGGCGCGGCTGGAGTTCACTCGATCCACCATGGCCGCCAGCGTGGTCGATTTACCAGAACCGGTCACGCCCGTCACCAATACAAGTCCACGCGGCATTTCGCAAATCTGCTCCACAACCTTGGGCAGGAACAACTCGTCGAGCGCGCGAATCTTAGTGGGAATCACGCGGAGAACCAAGCCGACGTTGCCGCGCTGCTGAAAAATATTCACACGGAAGCGACCCAGCCCGGCCACGCCGTAGGCCATATCGATTTCCGTAGTCTCTTTGAATTTTTGCTTCTGCCGTGCTGACATCATGCTGAACGCCATGGTCAGCATATCTTCCGCGGTTACGCGAGGTTGTTCGGTCAACGGCACCAGCTCGCCGTCAATGCGCAGGTGAGGATAGTTTCCTACCTTCAAATGCAAGTCAGAAGCGCGCCGTTCCGTCGCAATGCGCAGCAGGTCGTCAATATTCATCGCAGAAGTTTCCTGGGAGGAGTTTTTCCTCCAAGCTCTCCGTATGATGAACCGAATCGTCACCTTCCCCAAGATGACCTAAGTAATGACTGCCTGCTGAAAGCAGAAGAGCACCCTCAGGTTCAGGCGTATCCACAATCGCGCTGGGATGGCTTGCTACCCCAGGACAGTTTCAGACCTGTTCGTTGACGTACCACCTCGACGTCCGTAAGATAGAGCGACCCAAAAGCCAGGCGCCCTCAGTGATCGGCCAGACCATTTCGCACTACCGTATTGTCGAAAAACTGGGTGGCGGCGGCATGGGCGTGGTCTATAAGGCGGAGGACACGCGGCTACATCGTTTCGTCGCGCTCAAGTTCCTTCCCGAAGACCTTGCGCGCGACCCGCAAGCTCTCGCTCGCTTTCAGCGCGAGGCCCAGGCCGCCTCCGCGCTGAATCATCCCAACATCTGCACCCTTTATGACATCGGCGAGCAGGACGGCAAGGCATTCATCGCCATGGAGTTTCTCGACGGCTTGACCCTGAAACATCGCATCGCCGGGGCGCCGATAGAGACCGATATGCTGATCGCTCTCGCCATCGAGATTGCCGATGCGCTGGACGCAGCTCACACCGAGGGCATTGTTCACCGCGACATCAAGCCGGCAAACATCTTCGTCACCAAGCGGGGACACGCCAAAATTCTTGACTTCGGATTGGCAAAAGTCGCTCCCGCCGCCTCCTCCAGCCGGATCGCCTCCGCCAACACTCAGACATTATCTGAGGATGCCCAGCACCTGACCAGTCCTGGTTCCACCGTCGGCACCGTCGCTTACATGTCGCCCGAGCAGGTGCGCGCAAAAGAACTTGACCCGCGCAGCGATTTGTTCTCCTTCGGAGCGGTGCTCTACGAAATGGCTACTGGCACCTTGCCCTTTCGAGGAGAAAGCTCAGGAGTCATTTCCCACGAAATTCTGGCGGGTAATCCGGTACCGGCAATACGCCTGAACCCTGACCTGCCGCCTAAGCTGGAAGACATCCTGAATAAAGCCCTGGAGAAAGATCTCGAACTGCGCTACCAGCATGCTGCCGACATGCGAGCCGACTTGAAGCGGCTGAAGCGGGAAACAGAATCGCGACCCGGGCCGTCCGCGAGTTCAGGGCAAGTGACGACCGCGCATGAAAGCGGCACACAGGTTGGAGCACAACCGCCGTCCTCCGGTTCGGCTCCTGCGATTGCTTCGTCAGGGTCATCGGGCGCTGTTTCGGGAGACAGGATTTCTGCGGCTTCGATGCAGAGATACCCTCTCGGAAAGATCATCGCGGCACTCGCCGCAGTCGTTCTGTTGGTTGCCGCCGTTTATTGGTTTGTAAAGCAGCGCTCCGCCCCCGCCGTGGTTACGGCCAGCCAGAGAACCGTGGCCGTTCTTCCTCTGCAGAATCTTGGCTCCGACAAGGACGTAGATTTCCTGCGCCTCGCACTCGCCGACGAAATTGCCACCGCGCTTAGCTACGTTCGATCACTGACGATTCGTCCGTTCGCCACTACCAGCAAATACGATTCGCCCACACAGGACCTGCAGGAAGCGGGCAAGGCCATGCACGTTACCGACGTTGTTACCGGACACTACATGAAGCAAGGCGACCAGCTTCAAATTACGCTGGAAGCCATCGACATCGCCGACAACCGTACGCTGTGGCGAGACACCATGACCGTTGCCGCTCCCGACATGATTGCCATGCGCAGCCAGATCGCCGCGAAAGTCCGCCAAGGTCTTGTTCCAGCTCTGGGCGCCGGTGCGGATTCGAGCGAGGCTGCCACTCATCCCAAGAACGAAGAGGCCTACGATCTTTATCTGCGGAGTATCTCGGTGCCGCGTGATCCTCTGCCCAACAAGGATGCCATTGCTATGTTGGAGCGTGCTGTGGGGTTGGACCCCAGCTACGCTCCAGCCTGGACTGGGCTGGGGGTTCGCTACTATTTCGATTCGGCGTATTCGAACGGCGGCGAAGCCATGTATCAGCGCTCCAATGCCGCCCTCGAACGAGCCCTTGCTCTCGACCCGAATTTTAGCGTCGCCGCCAGTCAGTTGATCATCAACAGAGTCGAAAGAGGAGAACTGGCAAAGGCGTATGCTGACGCGAAGGCCCTGGTAGCACGGCATCCAGAGAACGCCGAAGCTCACTTCACTCTCGCTTATGTTTCCCGTTATGGCGGAGCAACCGAGGAATCTGCGCACGAGTGCGAAACGGCCCTGTCGCTTGATCCGGGCAACGCTGGATTTCGCTCCTGTAGTCTTACTTTCGAAGAACTGGGAAACTACTCGCGGGCCATGGATTTTCTGCAACTCGATGCTGGATCAGTATGGGCGTCGGCCAACCTAATGCGGCATTACCTTCGGGAACGAAAATTAGCGGAAGCCCGGGACGCAATCCGCAAACGAGGCGATGACCAAACTGGCCGTACCATGACGGCGTGCATTGATGCGCCCTCATCCCCCAATACTGCCGCGCTTGCTCGAGAATTTGCGGCCTGGATAGCCGCCGTTCCAGACCCCGAAGTCCGTTACTGGCTCGCGAACGACATTCTTTTCTGCGGTCAGCGGGAACTTGCTCTAAACCTGCTGAAAAGCTCCGTCGTCGAGGGACATTATTGCGCCTACGATGGATTACGAAACGACTCGTTGTGGGCACCCTTGCGCGGCACGCCGGAGTTCACTCAGCTACTCTCCGCCGCCAAACAATGCCAGACAGATTTCCTTGCCCAAGCATCGCAAGCTACACATTGAATCAGGAATCCCCTTCGGGATAAACGCCATCCGAGCGAGCCGAGTCCCCGCTCACACAGTTATGGGTGTGTCCGTCTAGGCGTTTGCGCTTGTCCGTGCGGAAGTCGCTCGATTGCCGGCACCTGACAGCCCCTCACCCTGCCACTTCCTCGCCAGTCCTTCCAATTGCACGAAAACCTTTTCAAGATCCCTCATCCGTTCCGTAATGCCGTACGTTACAGCCGGAGGGATGGTCTGCTCGTAGTGCCGGAAGACGAAACCTGCGCCTTCCAACGTACGTAGCCGCTCCGTGAGCACGCGCGCGGAAATTCCCGCGATCTGCCCCTTCAGCACTCCAAAACGCATCGGGCCGTTGTGGCTTAAGGCCCACAGAATGTGCATGGTCCAGGGTCGCGTAAGCAGTTCGAGCATTCCGCCAATCTTGCACGGGGACTGGGTCGGATCTGATCGTTTAGTAGCCATATTGATACTAGGTTACTACAAAGTTCCTAGCTTGTAAAGAAGTGTTAGTTATTTATTGTAACCACAACAAAGGCGCCGCCATCTAAGAATTTTCAATGCAACTTATCTCAACTAACAACTAAGGAGGGTAATAATGTCAGCCATCACTTCAACTCTTCCCGGTCGGTTAAAAGCAGTGAATATTGCGGGGCAAGGAAGCGGCGCCATCGTTCTGTTGGGGCGTTTGCTGTTCGTCCTGATTTTTCTGATGTCCGGCCCCAGGCACTTCTTGAGTCAGACCATTGCCTATGCGGCGGCGCAGGGCGTCCCCATGGCATCGATCGCAGTCCCGTTCTCTGGGCTGCTAGCCTTTCTGGGAGGTCTCTCCATCCTGCTCGGCTATCGCGCCAAAATCGGCGCCTGGTTGATAGTTTTGTTTCTGGCCGGCGTCACTCCGATGATGCATAAGTTCTGGGCAGTCACCGACCCGATGATGTACCAGATGCAATTCGTCATGTTCATGAAGAATGTCTCAATGATGGGCGCCGCGCTGCTCATTTCGCAATTGGGCTCGGGGCCCTGGAGTCTTGACTCGCGTCGGAGGTAGTTCTGCACGAACAACCAATCTTCCGGCGGCCGGTGAGGACCTGGGACGCCGCATCTTTGCTGACCGCGTCATAGGAGTCCCGGTGTCTGCATTTGCCTTTTTGGTTGACTTAGTCCACAGACTTAGTCTAGCCTAGCGTCATGTTGGTGAACATCCATGAGGCCAAGACGCACTTTTCTCGCCTGTTGCAACGAGTGGCGGCGGGAGAGGAAGTCACCATCGCTCGATCTGGCGTGCCCATCGCGCGCCTGGTGGCGATGGAGCCGGAAAAGAAACGTCCACTGGGTTTTGCGCGCGGTGAGATCTGGGTAGCCGACGACTTCGATGCTCCCCTACCCGACGATTTGCTCGCCGCGTTCTATCGCGGCGAAATCCCGAAAGTCCCCTCCGAAACCAAGAAACCGCGGCGCCGGAGACGGAAGTGAAATACCTGCTCGACAGCATCATCTGGCTGTGGAGCGTGGACTCCGTCGAAAAGATCAATCAGTCCAGCCGTGAGATCCTCGAAAGTGCTCAGGCTGAAGTCTATCTTTCTGCGGCGACTGCCTGGGAACTCAGCATCAAGGCACGTCTGGGGAAGTTGCGCCTTCCTGGGCCCCCGGCGCGGTGGATCCCGTCCTTCATGGCGAGGCAGGGACTGCGGCCGCTCCCGGTTACTCATCTTCACGCTGTAAAGGTTTACGACCTCCCGATGCACCATCAGGATCCTTTCGATCGCTTGATCATTGCCCAAGCAATTGCGGAGGACATGGCCGTGTTGACCGCCGACCGTGTTTTTGGGAAATATGCAGTGGATGTCGTATGGTGCGGACGATGAGTACCCTGCCAAGAGTTGAATCCAACAAAAAGCCGCCCCCGCGTGGGCGGCTTTCGAACATACGCGACTAAATCCTACGCCGCCTTCTCCACTGCCGCGGGTGGTTGGAACGGCTCGTCATAGCTACCGCCGTAGATCGAGGGCACTTTCGATCCCATGGGACGCAGATACGTCGCCAGCTCGCCCCGGTGATGAATGCTGTGGTTGTTGAGGAATCCGAGATACAGCACCGCCGGCAGGTTGAACACGTTGAAGAAGTTAATGGGCGTGAGCAACTGCTCTGCTGTCATCGCAGCCACGCGCGCCGCTCCGAGTTTCAGGTTTTCGTCGTACCAGGCGACCACTTCGGCCGAGGTCGTGGGTTTGTGTTCCGGATTTGCCATCTTGAAATTCAGATCGGCAATTCCGTTCAGGAACTGAACATCAGTGTTCGCGAGATGCCACGCCAGTTCTTTCGCGGTGCGTGCGCACGGATCGGGTCGGTAGTCCGATTTCGCATCGGGCACGGCAGCTATTACTTTCTTGGTGATTTCCCCCTCACGCGTGATGCCGTCAAGCATCATTGCGCAATAGCCCTGGGCAAATTCAGGAGTGAAACCTTTTTCGGCAGACATGCTACCTCCTTGTGGTGGTGTTATGTATTCCTGGGTCTAAGAAGTGAAGAGGGGCGCGAAGTGCGCCCCTCCACGGAGTAACGGCAAACGGATTATACGCCCACTGGCTGCTTGTTCTGTACTGGGACTGGCGTGAGCCAGCCGTGGCGGTCGCTCTTCTCGCCACGCACGATGGCGTAGAACTCTTTCTGGATCGCCTTGGTAATGGGACCGATCGTGCCCTTACCGACTTTGATTTTGTCGACGGTGCGAATCGGAGTGACCTCCGCGGCTGTGCCGGTGAAGAAGGCTTCGTCGGCGATGTAGAGCATCTCGCGCGGAATCATCTGCTCGACCAGAGGAATGCCTAGATCTTGCGCGATCTGCACGACTGAATCCCGGGTAATACCCGGAAGAACTGAGTTCCCCAGCGGCGCCGTGATCAGCTTCTCGCGATGCACGATGAAAACATTCTCGCCCGAGCCTTCGCTCACGAATCCGTTGATGTCGAGCGCGATACCTTCAGCAAATCCGTTGACGATGGCTTCCATCTTGATGAGCTGCGAGTTCATGTAGTTCGCGCCCGACTTGGCCATGGCCGGCAGCGTGTTCGGAGCAATGCGCGTCCACGAGGAAACGCAGACGTCGCACCCTTCGCTCTCGCCGCCCAGATATTTTCCCCACGGATAATTAATGATGTAAACCTCGGTGGGCGAGTTGAACGGATTCACTCCCGCCTCGCCGTAGCCGCGGAGAATCACAGGGCGAATGTAGCAGGGCCAGGTGCCGTTGCTGCCAACGGTTTCGCACATGGCTTTCACCAGTTCGTCGCGACTGTAGTCGACGTCGATGCGGTAGACCTTGGCGGAATCGAGAAGGCGCTGAATGTGTTCATTGGCGCGAAAGATCGCGGGGCCCGAGGGCGGCGCGTAGCAACGGATCCCCTCGAATACCGAAGACCCGTAGTGGACCACGTGCGACATCACGTGAATCGTCGCTTCATCCCAAGGGATGAGCTTGCCGTTGTGCCAGATGTTTTCCGACTTCTGGATCGCCATGCGAACTCCTTCAGCCCGTCCGTGTCCGATCTACGCGAAGCTGATCGCTACCGAAATCGCGTCTTAATTAAGACGCGAAAATCCAGCTCAACGTTACAAAACATTATAGCTGAGGCATGGAAGCGAGCCAGGCCGTGGACTGCCGAGTGCCCCAGCCCGTGGAATCTGGAGCCATCTCATGAACGGTTTCGGGAAGGGCACGACGTTCAGTCGTGCCGCAAGCCCGCACTACCGTGGAAGAGCGGCGCTTCAGCGCCGCGTAAAGGGTACAAATCGACGTGGGCTTTAGCCCCTGGCGGCATTCACCTCGGGGAGTTCGGTTGCCCTTAGAATCTTGGCATGGACCATCACACGGTCGCTGCGGTCAGCATTGCGGGGACTTGCCTGGATGTCATTGGGAGTCTCTATCTGGCTTACGATTTGTTGGGCGGGCAGCACGGTCCCTTGCGATTGCTTACCCGGATGATGACTTACTCCATTGTATTTGGAGTAGGTTATGGCCTCGGCCTGGGCCTTCTCTTTGGCTTGGCTTGGGGCCTGGCAACCGGCGTTACGATCGCGATTGAACTCAATCGGGCGGCTCGGGGGCTGGATCATTATTCGTGGGGATGGGAAGGATTGTTCAGTGCGATACGAGCGTTTGCCTTCGGCGCCTGCCTCTACCCGAGCCTGGGCTGGGAATTTGCCGCTGCCTTCGCTGTGCTGGTAACGATCGGACAAATGCTTGCGTATTCTCGGGGCATGCGTCCGGCGCTGGACTACGCTGCGACCGGCAAGCCGCGCATCACGCGACGCCACGCTTGGGGAATCCTCGCGCGAACGGTGGGCTACGCGGTGACCGCACTTCTCTGCAGCGCGCTCGTGGAACACGTTGACCACGTTTGGTGGTTTGCAATTCGGGTTGGGTTGGTGATTGGCATTGTGACCGGATTCGGCGGCGCACTTGGTCCGATGATCGAGTACTACGCTGACAACTTGCCCGAGCGCCGGCTGGGAGCGTTTGGCATCGTGCTCATCTTTTGTGGTTTTGCTCTACAGTCGTTTCAGTACTGGGTAGCGTTGCTGGATATTCACGTGACGTAGGGACAGCGCGTCAGTGGCTTGCGGTTTCGGGGGGCGCGGGAGCGGCTGCCGGCGTTAGACTTGCCTTCACTGTGGCTGTTGGCAATTCATCCCCACGAAAGAACTTATCCTTCTCTTTGGTATTCGCGGCTTTCATTTCAGGCATAGCTTCGTAGGGCTTGCCGTAGTCGTTGGCGGCGTTCCACAACAAGAATCCAATGCCGCCTTTTTCCTTGGCAGTGGCGACTTGGACCTTGATGTACTCCGGCGAATAGGTTTTGGTGCGCCAGCGGAAGGCTTGCAGCCATGGACGGATGACGACGCCGCTGCCTTTCGTGATCAACTCGAAGCGCTGCATGGATTCGCCGATGAAGTGCTCAGGGGCGTCGCCGGGGTGGGCGATGTTATCCATGCCGAAGAAGTGCGAGGGATAGATCATGGGTGAAAGCACGTCGCAATATTTCGCCATGCCGACGATGTCCTGCCCGGTGTGTGAGAGGTCGACGGGGCGCTGCCAGGCCATCACGCCGAAGACATCAAGTGAGAGCAGGACGCCGGTGGGGTGCAACTCGGCATAAGCTTTTTTCAGGAACGCGGTGATTACGTCAGGGCGCTGAAAGGTGTGCTGGGCTGCAGTTTTGCAGGGGGCGGCTTTCGTGGAGCTTCCGCCTTGCTTCGCTTTGGCGGGACGGCCGAGAGCCTGCCCTGAGCCTGCCGAAGGGCGGCCGTCTCCACATGGCTTGTCTCCGCTCGTGGCTTCTTCACTCTCGCTTTCAGGGTGTTCGGCTTGGTAGACGAAGCTGGCGTCTTTTTGATCGCCTTCGGCGGGGAAACGAACGTAATCGAATTGAATTTCGTCGGCGCCGGATTGAGCGACGAACTTGGCGAGAGCTATGTCATACTCCTGCACTTTGGGTTGAGAAGGATCGGTCCAGACCAGCTTGCCGTTCTCGCGCCAGGGCTGATGATGTTTCTTTGACTGCACAGCGAGTTCGGGATGCTCGACAACCATGCGCTCATCGCGGAAGATCGCGATGCGGGCGATGGCGTGCATGTTTTGCGAGTGCACGAAGTGAACGAACTTCGGCAGGTCGTGAATGTAAACCTGGTGTTTGCCGAGCAGCGGATGCTCGAAGGGAATGTTGACACTGCCGTCGGAATCTTTGATGTCGAAGACGACGGCGTTGCCACCGACTTCACGCCAGTGGCGGATGATGCGGAGTCCGTGATCGCTGGCGGCCATGACACCGGTGAGGTAGATAGCGCGGACTTCAAAATCTCTGGCGATGGGAACTGTGTGTTCGACGATGGGTGCGGGAAGAATTCCTGGGATGGTGATTTGCTCGCCGGCTTTCAGGATGTTGGAGCTGTTAGATTTTCCATTCGCTGCGCGGATGGCTTCGGAGAGCTCTGACGATGTGAGATAAGCGGTGCGATGCAGATATTGATGGGCGACGGCGGGGATGCTCTCTCCGCGCTTCGCAGTGTAGATTTCAGTCGTCGCGCCTGGAAGGTACAACCTAAGCGAAGAGGAGGAGATATCCGCCGGTTGAAGTGAAGCGGGCACCGTCGCGCTGGCGGGCTTTAATTGCGGCCCCTGGGAAGCTGTCACTGCCGGCAACGGTTGCGCATTCTGTGGCTGCGCGGCCTGAGCTGAAGAAAGCTGCGGGATGATACGAATCGCGGCTGCGGCACACAGAAAACATGAGACTGCGGCAATGGTTAGAACTGACGAGCGGCGCAAGAAGTCCTCCGAGAACGACTTGCCGCGATGCTAGCTTGCAGGAATTGGCGTTGCTAGTTACGCACGGTCATATCCCCGTTGTTCGGGCCCTGTTGGAGGGGGTTTCCGAGAGCTTAACTACAGAGGACACAGGAGAGCACAGGGAAGGGACCTCTGAGACCAGGCTGCGGCACGATCTCCCCCAGGCGTGGGCTTTCCATCTTGCGCAAAGTATTTCTCTTCGTCAGTCTTAAATTTCCACCGCATCTTGTTCTGATATCGTCCCCGGTTTAGCTAAATCCAGCCATATGCAGGGGTTTTTCATTCGGGAGGGCCGCGCGGCGCGTGGCCAGAGGCTTGCTTATTCCAAGGGATCGCTTGAGTCGCGGTATCGGAGCGGCGAGCGGTTGGTTGCAGGTTGACAGATTTTGTCACTTCTGGAATTGTCGGGAGCTCTCAAAGGTCGGTAGAGAGGCAGGGAAATAGGTCGCTACGGATTGGGACAGGAAAGAAAAAATACTCTATGAGAACAAATCTCGCAACCGTGCTCGATCCGAACCGCCGCAGCAACGATGCCGGAGAGTTTGAAGCGGCGCTGCGCCGCCGTATCGTGGGTCAGGACCAGGCCATCGAAAAGGTCGCCGAGATTTATCAGATGTTTCTGGCAGGGTTGAATGCGCCGGGGCGTCCGGTGGGCAACCTGCTTTTTCTCGGCCCGACGGGGTCAGGTAAGACGCGCGTGGTGGAAGCCATGGCTGAGGCGCTATTCGGCGACGCGCATGCCTGCATCAAGATTGATTGCGCCGAGTTCCAGCACTCGCACGAGATTGCAAAGTTAATCGGCTCGCCTCCGGGATATCTGGGGCATCGTGAGACGCATCCTCTGCTGACGCAAGAAGCGCTGAATCAGTGGTTCACCGAGAAGCTGAAGCTGTCGATCCTCCTCTTTGACGAAATCGAGAAGGCCAGCGACTCGCTGTGGCAGTTGCTGCTTGGAATTCTGGATAAGGCCACGCTCACGCTGGGTGACAATCGCCGGGTCGATCTTTCGCAATGCATCATTATCCTGACCTCGAACCTGGGGGCCAGCGAGATGACGAACCTGGTCGATGGCGGTTTCGGTTTCGCGCCGAAGGCGGTGGAAGTCGACAACAACTTTGACGACAAAATTCAGCGCACCGCCGTCGAAGCTGCGCGGCGCAAGTTCACGCCGGAGTTCATGAACCGCATCGACAAGACTGTGGTATTCAAGACCCTGCGCGACGAGCATCTGGCGCAGATTCTCGAGATCGAACTCGGAATGGTGCAGCAGCGCGTACTGACGGCCGCTGGGACCAATCAATTTGTCTTCAACTGCACGAGCGGAGTGAAACAATTTTTGCTGAAGGAAGGTACCGATCCGCGTTACGGTGCCCGCCATCTTAAGCGCGCGATCGAGCGGCATCTGGTGTTTCCGCTGGCGAATCTGGTCGCGACTGCGCAGGTTAAGCTAGGTGACTTTGTTCGCGTGGATATGGCATCTGAGAATCAGATGATCTTCGTCAAGGAAGCCGAAAACACGATGGCACCGGTTCTGCTGGAGCGCTACGGCGCCGCAGCTGCCAACCTGCCGGCCGCCCGCGCGGCTCGCACCGCCGTCAACAATCGCCGCGACTTCGGGGCCAGCCCCATCGCGGAGAGCAAATAAGTTTTGCGTAGGGAACGGACTCGCTAGACCGCATCTCGCGAGCCTCTCGGCGCCGGACAAATTCCGGCGCCTTTTTTTGTCGCCGGAAATGCCCAGAGACTCCGCTTGTGAAGTATGATCGCCTGCGCGCTCAGTCCTCTAAACCTTCTACTCCTGCCGCAATGCCTTCAGCGGATCGATTTTTGCCGCTCTGCGGGCCGGCACGTAACAGGCCAGCAGCGCCAGCGCCGCCAGCAGCAGTGGTGCGCCGAGCAGGAGACGCGGATCGTCGGTGCCAACCTTAAGCGCGTCAACAAAAATGCTGGTCAACGCCGAAAGTATTTTAGCCAGCACGAAGGCGCCCAGGAATCCGAGAACGGTTCCGGCACCGACCAGAGCCGCGCCCTCGCGCAGCATCAGTCGCAGCACCTGCCCCTTACGCGCGCCCAGCGCCATACGAATTCCGATCTCTCTGCCCCTTTGCGCGACTCCGTAAGCAGTGACCCCGGCGAGTCCGATTGCCGCCAATACGAGGCCGAATACTCCAATTCCGCCGTAGGTACCGACGGCGAAACGCTCGGAGGAGCGGCTAACCTCCAAGTAGTCGCTGAGGGTTCGCACATTGAAGAGGTTCAGGTTCGGATCGATGGAAGCGATCTCGCGCCGAATGCCGCTCAGCGCATCGGTTCCCGCATCCGACCGCACCATGACGGTGATGCCATCGGCTGGCGGCCGTGCAAGATTGCGCGGCATCAGCGGTAAGTAGATTATGGACTGGCTAATCCCGATGCCATTTTTCAAATTGTGTACCACGCCAACCACTTCATAAGACTGCTGGTCGTTTCTAATGTGCTTCCCGATCGCACTCCCGTTTCCGAAGAATCCACGCGCGGCGCTTTCATTCAGGACGACAGGCAAAGTCTTCGATTCGTCGGCCGGATTCCGCTGATCCCGTAGATCCGGGTCCACGAACTCCCGGCCGGCCAGCATCGGCTCATTCAGCGCGGCAAAATAGCCCGCGCCCACGGTTTCCTTGATAACCTGCTGCTGTACCCGCGAGGCCCCCGGCGTCTCTTCCGCCGTCATCTGGTTGCCATCATCTTCGTCGTCTTCGATCAGAAAGGGCGCCGGCGCCGCCAGTGCGACGGCGCGGACCGCGCTGCCGGTTTTGAGTTGTTCGGGGAGTTTCTCGAATAGAGCTTGCGCTTTTTCGGGGGTATAGCCATCACGCACCGGATCGACGGACAGAAGATACATCGTGTGGGGATCGAACTTGGTTTGGACGCTGCTTCCCTCGCTAAGGCCCATCACCAGGAAAGCCGTGATCAGTAGCAACATCAGCGAACCCGCAACCTGGGCGACCATCAGCACATTGCGCACGCCAAACCGCCGGTAACCCGGCAACTGAAACACCGAGCCTGCTTTGAGCGTCGGAGCAACTTCGACTTTCGTTGCTCGCAAAGCAGGCGCGAGGCTGAAGGCGATGCCGCACACCATCACGAGTACGTAAACAAAAACAACCGCGTGCCAATCCGGAGTGAAATTGGATTCGACCGGCAACGCAGTGGGCGGCATGAAGCGGGAGCGCAGCAGGGCGAGACCATAGGCAAGCGCAAATCCTGCAATGCCACCCAGCAGCGAGAGCAGAATGCCTTCGCTCATCATCTGCCGGACTATCCGAAATCGGCTGGCACCGACCGCCAGGCGAATCGCCAACTCCTTTTGGCGATTGGCGCCGCGCGCCAGCAGCATGTTTGCCAGATTCATGCACGCAATGGTCATGATCAGCGCCATCAGCACTGCATAGAATCCGACCACAACGGGCCGCAAATTCCGCGGAAGTGGCACCATGCCGCCCGCCGAGAGTAAGGTCACGCGCCTGGCGTTGTCTTTATCAGCATTAGCATTGCGCCCCGAAGCCGATGCATCCTGCTCATCGAGATGACGGGTGATTGCGTCGAGAGCACCTTCGGCAGATTCAATGGTGACGCCAGGCGCCAGGCACATCATGGCCAGGAACTCTCTAGCATTGCGCTGATGCAGCACGTCGATCGCAAGCTCTGGAGCGAGCGCGGCCGGCACGGTGATCGGGACAAACAGCGCAGCCGGATTCATGGAAAGAGCGCCGTTGAAATCTTTCGGTGTGATCCCCACGATGGTTGCGGGTTGCCCGTTCAGACGAAGTGTCTCTCCCACGGCGTTAGGAGAGGAGTTGAGGTAATTGCGCCAGAAACGGTCACTGATCACCACGACGGGCGCGTCGCCCGGCTTGTCAAGTTCGGGGCTGAGCACTCTTCCACGCTGGGCGGAGACGCCGAGCACCGAAAAATAATCGGCTGATACCAGTTGTCCAAAAACGCGCTCTGGCTTCACTGTCCCATCACCTGGGAAAGTGGCATTGAATGGGACGCCAGTCTGGAATGCCGCGACCCCGGTGAAAAGATTCTTTTGATCCCGGTATTGTTCGATGTAGTAATACGACACCGGTTTCTGGGGCATCACCAATCGTTTAGCATTGGCGGCTGCGGGCAGGTCCCGGGATATCAATTTCCAATTCGAGCTGTACACCAGGGTCGTCAACCCCATTCCGAGTCCCATCGAAACGATGCCAACCAGTGCGAATCCGGGCGACTTGATGAGCGCTCGCAACCCATAGCGCATATCGCCGCGCATTTCGCTGACGTATTCGAGCGGCACGCGAACCGCGATATCAGCGATCAGCGGTAACAGCCCGGCGGCTCCGTGCCTCTTAGCGACCTCGCCCACCACGTCCTCTCCGAGTTGCATCACGTCGGTGCCATACGCCAATTTGAATTCGTGAGGAAAAGCGCGCGCCAAACGCCGGTAAATACGCCATGCGAGATTCATTGCGGCTCCATGTAAATTATGACGGTCGATTGCTTACTTCGGTTCCACTTCCCGCACTTCCGGCAGAATCTTTGTATTGGTGGCGAATTTCTTGTAGTTGGAAAACGTTTCTTCCAGTTCCACGGCCCGGTTGCCGAGCAAGAGCAGGCGGGCGTTCACGTCCACATGAAGGCGGCGCATCAGCCAGACTTCATTGTTCAATCGCACCTGTTCAAAGCTGAAATGCGATCCCTTGTGGATACGCGCGATGAAGAGACCGACAGAAATGGTATCAATAGCTTCGCCCTCCACTTTTACCCAGCTATAGTCCTGCTTATCAATCCATATTTTGCCTTTGATTTTGGACAGCATGCCCGCGTTGGGCTTCGTGGGACGGAAGTCTTTACGTGGGGTCGCCTCGATCACCCACCCGTCACGTCCATCCACTGCTTCCTCGCCCACAATGCGAAAGTCGTAGGCGTTGACGACTTCGCGGATAAACCCCCACTCTTCTTCGCGCTCCTTCTTTTCCTTGGCCTGGCGCTTCTGCCGGCCTTCTTCGCTCTCTTCCCTGCGCTTACTGAAGAATTTGTCCAGCTTTTCTTCCTCTTCCTTTTCGTCTTTTGCGCTAAGCGGTTTATCGTCCTTTTGAATCAGGCGCGAGTAGGGTTCACCGTACAGATTGGTAATGTCCCAGGTTTCGACCTTGGTAAATTTGAGTTCACCGTGCGAGCCCAGATGTTTTCTCACTTCGCGTTGCTGGTAGGTATAATCGCGCGCCAACGAGACTGTCCGGTCGTCGATTTCCACCGAGCGCCGCACGATTCCCTTGGGATCAATGGGAGAAGGATCAGCCGCTGAAGCTTGCTGAGCCGGCAACGGGGCCGCCAGCAAAAGAATCAAGATGCTAATGGGAAAATTGCGCAAATTGAAATTCATAAGCGGAAGTTTCACGAATCGATACGCCATGCAAAATCATTGAGTTGCCATGACTTGCTTCACTCGGATGATGCGGACCAACTCCTGCAGCCGCTCACATTCCGCGTCGAGCACCCGTCTGCCGAGAGTCGTCAGCCGGTAATAACGGCGGCGCGCGTCGTCCAACTCCGGTGCCGGCCGTTCGTCGGATTCCTCGATCAGTTCTGCCTCCATCAGACGCTTGATCGATCCATACAGCGTCGCTGGCCACAACCGCACCTTTCCATTGGTGCGCTGCAGGACTTCCTGCATCATTCCGTAGCCATGCTGCTCTCCACCTGCGAGGGAAAGCATGATGTGAAACCAATGAGTCTTGAGTGGAAGGAACTTTTGAGAATCGACCGCAGTCATAGGACACTATCTATATCAAATGATATATATATGTCAACGGTTATATACATATCAATAGGGAACCGAGATTCCGCCCGGTGAGAGGGGTCCTAGAGAAACTCCAGAAGTCGTGTTGTGGATTTATTGGGACCGGGATTACTACCTAAAGATGAAGTTGGAGGTCTGGCCTCGAAACAGGGAAGCCGCGAACTGAGATCTAATCCTTCATCATCGCGTCAATCAGGGCATACAGTTGGCTAGCGTCTTTCATCTCCACGTATGGCTTGTCCGGATGCCGGCTGCTGACGATGTACACCGTTGGTGTGTGTTCGAGTTTGATGGCCCTGCCCACGTCGCGGTCGGTGTTCACCTCGGCGGCGAACTTCCCTTGCGGATCGACTACGAAGGGGAAGTCCACTTTATGCCCGCTGGCAAACCTGTCAGCATAGCCGCGCAGGTTCTGCGGATTAATCTCAAGCTGGTTCGCGAAAATGTAGTCCCGGAACTCGTTGCCAATCTCCTTTGAAGTCGAGTCGAAATAGCGCGCCATTACGGCCGCGTCATAAGACCAGTTGTGCATCGGCAGGGGGAAATCGTGCCGCACCAGTGGAATCTTATAGGTCTTCGAAGCCTGTTCGAGGATGGGCGCGACGCGGCGGCACTGCGGGCACTGAAGATCCTCGAAGACCACGATAGCTACCTGCGCCCCTTTCGGCGGACGCAGCGCCGGATTCACGGCATCATTCACCGCGGCCCAAACATTGGCGCCTAACAGCAAGGTCAGTAGACATACCGGTAGTGACAGAAGAGCGAGATGAGTTTTGAATATCTTATTCATCTTCATCGTTATCGTTATCGTTAGCTAAGTTCTGGCTGGCCTGATTATGTTAACCGAATCAGGGTTATCATGTCAGGATTCCGGGCTCGGGATCTTCATGGAAGCGGGATCGAATGTGCGGCCGCCAAAGATAAAGCAACAGTGCCCCTGCAATTGCAACGCCTACGCCGCCGCGAAGGATATCGCCCCTGAACGCGCTGACTAGATCTCCGAGCACCTGAGTGGCGATGATGATGACTGCTAACCTCCAACCCCAGAGTCGGTGCCGAAGCCAGCCCGCAGCGGCAAGGGCGAGAATCACGCCGAGCATCAGAAAAAGGATTCCGATGGTTCTGCCGAATGACGCAAGCTGACGATATGCCCCGGGATTGAGAATCCATATTCGGTCGAGAAATGTGCCACGCCAAATCAACGTTGAGCCCGCGAGAGAAGCCATCACCGCGCCAAAGAACAGGAAAATGCCTACGGGAACAAATCCGCGGCTCGCTTTCTCCGAAGAATCCTTTCTGAAGTCTGACTGGCGGAAATCTTCCATCCGCAGACTATAGACCAAGAGTTCCTCGCCGTAGCTCTTGGACAGTCATGTCAGAGGTGTTTCCGGCGTCACCTTCGTGCCGGGAAATCGTGTTAGTAAAGCGCTATAGTGGAAAGTGAACCGCGTTTGATGTGAACCTCGCAAGCATTGTGAAACCGTTTAATCCACGGCATTGTCGACTCGTTCTGGCGTGTGCCTTGCCCGCAGCTTTATTGCTGGGATTTTCCGCCTGCAATCGCAGAGGCCACCGCGTACTCGAAGTGAACTATGTCTCGGCGGTGCAGGCCACGCTGCGCGATCAGGTGGCCACAATCTACAACCGGGTCGGCACGGTGAAGAACGGCGAGCGCGTGGATGTACTGGAGCGCGAAAAGCGTTTTGCCCGCGTGCGCACCACTAGCGGCCTCGAGGGCTGGATCGAGCAACGCTACCTGGTCGATCAGCGCACCTACGACAGCCTGCAGAAACTCACGCAAGAGAACCTGAATGATCCCGTGCAAGCGCCTGGTGTGTTGCGCAGCGATACCAACTTGCATCTCACGCCCGGCCGCGAAACCGAGCATCTGTACCAGCTTTCGGCGGGAGCGAAGGTGTCCGCTCTGAAACGCTCCACGGCTGAGAAGCAGCCGGGAGCGGCTCCCCCGGCGACGAAACCTGGTGGCAAAGCTTCCGGTCCTGTGCTGGAAGACTGGTGGCTGGTGCGTGACGCGCAGAACCGAGTGGGCTGGGTGCTGGGACGTATGGTCGACATCGACGTCCCTCTCGACATCGCGCAATATGCCGAGGGCCAGCGCATTGTCGCGTTCTTCGTGCTCGATACGGTGAAAGACACAGGCAAAGAGGGCACCGACAAAGACGTTCCGCAGTATCTGTGCGCGGTCACTGAACCGCACGACGGTTTATCCTACGACTACGATCAAATCCGTGTGTTCACCTGGAACGTCAAAAGGCACCGCTACGAAACCGCGTATCGCGAGCATGGCCTGAACGGCGTGCTGCCGATCACGGTGACGAACGAAAATTTCGATAAGGAAGGCACGTTGCCGGTCTTCATCCTGCGAGTGAAAGACGATAGCGGCAATGTCAGCCAGCGTAAGTACAAGCTGAATACGCCAATCGTGCGCCGGGTGCTTGCTCCAGGCGAGCAAAAAGAACTTCCACTTGCAAAGACAGCCACAAAACGCCGGCGGCGCTAGTTTTAGCTCGCCCGCTTAGAGTCCACAGTTGTCTCTTGAATTGCTGTCGAAGCTGCGCCGAGAATCTCCCGGCTCTTTTGCTTCTGCACGAAAACAGTTACGTGAAGTTTCCCAATATTCCAATGGGAGTTAAACTTCACAACCGGATCTCCGGAGAAGGAGACAGATGCAGCATTCGCATCCGCGACCCCGATCTTCTGCAAGGAACGCAGGGTGGCGACGTGCTGCAGGACATGTCCGGCATTCTCCCCTCGACTTACCGACGAATGCAGGCCATCCTCGGTCACCGCGAGCCAAATTTCGGCGACGTCTCCGGACGTACCTCCCACAAGTTTTCCTACCGATACATGGAAGAGCGAGCCCTTTGAATCCGACTGCGCCGCAGTGATCGCAACATGCGTCTTTGCGGCGCGAGCCGCCTTTTCGATTTCTAACTTCGCCTGCCGCGGATTGTTGCCCACAAACTGACTCTGCCCGTCGACCACGAGTTCGGGCGTATACGCATCGTTTTTGACCAGGGTCACGTAGGTTTGTTGCCGCTGCGTCCATTCCGGTGAGGAATAGGGATCAACCCACCCATCGTGATTCCAGTAGTCTACGTGCTCTTCAAAAGCGATAATCTCCGCACCAGCTGCAGGTTGCTCTGCTTCCAGCTTTTGCAAGAGCAGGTCAGCTGGAGGACAAGACGAACAACCCTCAGACGTGAACAGTTCGACGACTACGGGCGTGCGATCGGCGTCCGCGGCAGACGTTTGCGCCTTCGTGCGTGAAGGGAATGCCGAGCAGACAGCAACCACAAGAGATAACCTCAACGCTGCGACCGGAAAGTTTCTCATCTTCCAACTCCGCTGAGTGTGATGATTGTCGTCGCTGAAAGTTACCGCCTTATTGTCAGAGTGCAGTTGCAGAAATCTGGCTAGCAAATCTGGCTAACAATAAAAGTCCGCGATGCTGGCGACGACCCAGCGCTGCTCTTCCTCGGTAAGTTCCGGGAACATTGGCAGGGCGAGCACTTCTTTGGCAGCCCGCTCGGCTTCAGGAAAATCGCCTTCGCGGTATCCCAGATAGACAAAGCAAGGTTGCAAGTGCAACGGGACGGGATAGTAAACCCCGGTGCCGATTTTGCGCGCGGTGAGAAACTCGCGCAACTCCTCGCGGTGGTAAGCGCGAATAACATATTGATGGAAGACGTGGTGAGCGTTCGCCGAAGTCTGTGGCAGTTGAATCGGTGCGGAATCCTCGGGCTGCGCACCAGGGGCTGTCAATCCCGCGGCCGCGAAGAGTTCGTTGTATCGCGTGGCGCGCTGGCGGCGGGCTTGGTTCCATCCCTCCACATATTTCAACTTCACCCGCAAAACGGCTGCCTGGAGGGCGTCGAGACGGCAATTCCAGCCAAACTCTTCGTGAATGTATCGCTCGGGACTACCGTGACTGCGCAGGCGGCGCATGTGGGCCGCCATCTCGGGATTGTTCGTGGTAACCAAACCAGCCTCGCCGTAGGCGCTGAGATTCTTTGTGGGATAGAAGCTGAACGCTGCTGCGCTGCCCATGGATCCGGCACGCTGGACTTTGCCCGCGTTATTCCTCCAACTCCCTCCGATCGCCTGTGCGGCATCCTCAATCAAGCACAAGCGGAATTCGTCAGCCAGCCCCTGCAAGGCGTCCATCTCCGCGCATTGACCATAGAGATGAACCGGCAACAGCGCGCGGAGCTTATCGCGTTTGCCTTCGCGCAAAAAAGATTCGACCTGCGCCGGATCAAGATTAAAAGTGTGCGGATCGATATCAGCGAACACCGGACGCGCGCCGGCACGAACGATGGCGCTGGAGGAAGCGAAAAAGCTGAAAGGCGTAGTAAGAACCTGATCTCCCGGCTGCACTCCGGCCGAAGCAATTGCCAGCCACAACGCATCCGTGCCTGAGGCGCAACCCACTGCGTCGCGCGCACCGCAGAACTCCGCAAGTTCGCGCTCGAGCGCCTCCACCTCAGCCCCAAGAATGTAATGTTGCGAAGCGCACACGCGTTCCACCGCGGCCAGCACCTCGGCCCCGATTCGGTCATATTGCCGCCTCAGATCAAGTAGGGGGACGGACGCCTGAGCCTTTCCAACGGACAAATAGCCCTCCGCCGAATCCGGCTCGAAAGGTTTGGACCTCGTAGAAGATGTGGTCACGGAAGAGCCGATTGTAGCAGGAAAGGTTTTAGTAGTCCGGGGTGAAATGCCTTTCAATCCGCTTCAGAGTCGGCGCTTCGGATTGGCGACGTGTGAGGTCGAAAATCGATTTCAGTGCGGGATAGAAACACTCAAGCCTAGGATGGCCTCACGCAAACACAGGAAAACGTACCGTTTTCTGTAGTTTACCTCCATAAATCGATGTAGACAAAGCTTTACAAATAACAAATGTCTATGCTATATCATGTTTGTTATCAGTGTGTTATGTCCGTCTTGTTTTTGGAACGCCAACTGCACATGTTGCCATTAAGTACCTCGGGCGTTGCAAGTAGGCCTCTCCCTAATTTAAAGCTGGGCCTACTTGGTTCAAACGTGTCTGATACGGAGGCTTTTCATGAAACACCACTCGTTTGGCTTTATAGTGCTTCTCGTAGCGCTGGGTCTATTGTGCGCATTCGTTGCGACGCCGCCCGCGCAGGCCGACAACCTGTACGCGAGCATTCGCGGTACGGTTTACGATCCGTCCGGCGCTGTCGTGCCTGACGCGAAATTGACCGCCACGAACATAGCCACAGGCCTTTCCTACAACGCCACCTCAGATAAAGATGGTTTGTTTGCTTTCTTGCAATTGCCCATCGGCGACTATTCGGTGAGAGGGGAGAAATCCGGCTTCAAGGCGTTCTCGGAGGGTCACATTCACCTGGATCTGGACCAGGTATTCAACCTGAGAGTGGCCATGGAAGTTGGCGTGACGAGTGAAACGATCACGGTCGAAGCCAATCCCGCCCAGGTGGAGACCACCAGCATGCAGCTCGGCACCACCATTACGGGGAACCAGATTGTCGATCTGCCTCTGAACGGGCGCAACTGGACCCAGTTGATGCAGCTTCAACCCGGGGTTGAGTCTTCCAACGACCGCTTCGGTGCAGGAGCGTACTCCACGAACGGGTCGGAGACACAGCAGAACGCGTTCCTGATAAACGGAACCGACACCAACGACGCTGCACTGAACACTCCGCTTGTGGTTCCCAGCCCGGATGCCATTGGCGAGTTTAACTTGGTGAGCAGCACGCTCAATCCCGAGTACGGGCGCAATTCCGGCGCCACCGTGAACGCTCTCATCAAGAGCGGCACCAATCAGTTCCACGGAGACGTTTTTGAGTTCTATCGCGATACTTTCCTGGATGCCCCAGCGTGGTTTCAAGCCAATGCAGCGGGAAAACCGGCGGCGTCTCCCTTCCACCAGAACTTGTTCGGCGGCACCGTGGGAGGACCGATCTACAAGGATCATGCGTTCTTCTTCTTTTCCTACCAGGGAGAACGTGCAACCCGGCCTGAACCAAACGCTTCTAGCTCCGTGCCGGTGTTCAGTACCGCACAGCGAGGCGGGGATTTCTCTGCGGGTTCAGCCTTCAAAGCGAATCCTATTCCGTTCGCAATGTTCGGAGATAGCAAATCCGGCTGTCCGGTAGCTGGGGGCGTTAAGTGCCAGCCAGGAACCGCGACTCCGCTTACTTATGCAAATCTCTTCAGCACGGGTGTTATCCCCGCCCAGGATCTTAACCCCCTGGCGCTTAAGTTGATGAACCAATTCGTCCCGCTGCCCAATTCGGGTAATAACTTCGTCTTCAACCCGTCTGAGGCGCTGAAGCAAGACCAGTACCTGGGCCGGATCGATGAAAAGGTGACAAACAAGGACGCGGTCTGGTTCTATGGATTTTATGAGAATTTTCCCGCCAACGATGCAGTGCCTTTTAGTGGATCGGATCTTCCCGGCTTTGCCAGCACCAGCCCGGCGAAGTATTACGAGTACACTGCGGCTTGGAACCACACCCTTTCTCCTACCGCTTTGAACGAAGCACGAGTGGCCTACCTCCGCTTCAATTTCACTGCAAATGAGCCGGCAGCCAACATAGATCCCACGGCATACGGGTTCTCTGGCATCGTTCCGCAAGTCAGGTCGCTGGAATCGCTCCCGGTTATGGCCGTAAGCGGGTTTTTCACGCTGGGGTTCAGCAGCAACGGCCCGCAACCACGCGTTCAGAACACCTATCAATTCACGGACAACTTCAGTAAGGTCTGGGGCCACCATACCTTCAAGGCTGGCTTCAACATGGATCGGTTGTCCATTAACAATCCGTTCTTTGCCAATCTGAGCGGGAATTACGCATACAACGGGTCCGGGACCTTCTCTACCGGAAATGCCGGAGCCGATTTCCTGCTGGGAACTCCGGATTCCTACAATCAGGGCAGCGGTGCTATCCTCCGCGACCGGGCCCAAGAATACTATTCCTACGTTCAGGACCAGTGGCAGATCAGACCAAACCTGACACTGACTCTAGGCACAGGCTGGGATATTGAGACCCCGCAGAAGAACATCTATGCCAATGGAGAGACCATGGCGGCGATCCGTCCTGGGGAGCAATCCACGATTTTCCCCACTGCTCCGGTTGGCTTGGTGTTCCCAGGGGATAAGGGAATCAACCAATATGGTGGCCCCAGCGTTCACTATAGTGATTTTGCTCCCCGCCTTGGTTTTGCCTGGAGCCCCGGAAGCTCGCACAATCTGAGCGTTCGCGGCGGTATTGGGCTTTATTACAACCGCACGGAAGGGGAAGCGGCGCTGCAGACGCTGTTTACTCCCCCCTTCTCTCTAGCGACGTCGGGCGCGGGCGCAATCGGCGCCCCGCCAAACTTCGGCAGCCCGTTCCAAACGCAGAACACCGTCGCGATAGGTGCTGTTCCCACCGGCACCGTGCCGCAGCTGTTTCCTTTCTCTCCACCAGCAGTTGGGGCTAGCGTTCCCGCAAGCACGTGGGCTCAGTTCGAACCCTTTGGATTCAACATAAGCGAGTCGGATCCGAGGATGACAGCTCCCCGGGCGACCAATTTCAATCTGAATGTCGAGTATCAAGTTTCAAAGTCGACCATCGTTACTATAGGTTACGTGGGTGCAATTGGCCGACATGAGGAGGGCAACTATAACGCCAATCCAGCGGGAGTCTTCCCGGGTGTGAACAATAACCCAGTTGCACTAGCCTGCGGAACCGATTTCTTTTTAGCTTCATGCACGGGCGGTGCAAGCTTTCAATATGGAGCCGCTACCAACGTCTTGGGCCAACCGGGTGTGTTCGCAACCGACTGGAGTTCCAACTATAACTCGCTGCAAGCGTCGATCAACCGGCGCTTCACCAATGGCCTGCAATTCCAGGTTTCCTACACTTGGTCGCGCGCGTTCGACTACATCTCCAACTTTGAAAATGGTGGAGAGCTTTTCTCCGGACCAGGTATAAACGCGTTTACTTCCGCCAATAATTACGGGCCAGCAGCTACCGATGCCCCGCAGCGTCTGGTGGCTAATTATAGCTACACGCTGCCCTTCTATAAGTACGGGCACCACTGGAAGCATCTGGCCGATGGCTGGACCATCACGGGTATTGCCACCTTCCAGAGTGGCTTCCCTATAGCGGTTTTCACCAATGCCTATAACGATCTGCAGTATTCATACCCGGACGCATTTTATGAGAACCCGGGCCACGCACAGCAGACTGGGGCGCCATTGCAGATCAACCACAACCCCCGAGCCAGCCTGAAAAGTGGGGGGGCGGGCGATTGGGTCAACCCGGCGGCCTTCACCGTACCAGCTCTTGGTACGCTCGGAAATGCCAATCGCAACCCGTTTTATGGCCCAGGCCTGAACTTCTGGGATATGGCCTTGGAGAAGGACATTCACTTTACCGAGTCAAAGTTTGTGCAGTTGCGTCTTGAGACCTTCAACACATTCAATCACGCGAACTTTGGGCCGCTGAACAGCACGACTGGCACTAACGTCGTTGGCACTTCGGTCTTCGGGCAGACCAACAGTGTGCAGTCCATCACTACAAACGGCGACGGCCGAGTCGTGCAGTTGGCTGGCAAAATCTACTTCTAGCTGCAACGATCCTAAGCACGAAACGCAATGAGGAGCGTCGGAAAACGCTCCTCATTTCTTTTGGCCTCTTGTTTCTAGTTCCCGGCGCTTGCACAATTCGCCGAAGGCCAGACTTCAAGAGAGAAATTGTTTACTTCCCAAACATCGGATAGTGACTCGCAGCTCCCATGAAGAACAGCATCACCACAGACAGAAACGCATTGGCGCGGCTCGCCAGAAAGGCCTGGCGGGCCATGGCTTTGGCTTTGTCGGGCATGGGAGTGCCGTTAGTGGCGTTGTCGCGCGTCCATTGGATGAGGCGCTTCTGGATGCGCCAGATCACTCCCCAGACGTTCAGCAGCATCACCCATCCGATGCCGCCGCCGATCCCAATGGAGAGGAGGCGATTGCTCTCCCAGCCGCGGCTATTAAGGCTCAGGAAGAGCCAAGCGGCGACTGCGACGACGACCGCATAAGCTATGCCGACGAATGCACCATTGTCGAAGATCCCCTTTCCCGGGATGAGGCAGGCGTAAAGCACTCCCCAAACGATGGTCCAGATCAAGAAGAAGCTGCCCATCACCGCACCTGCCGAGCCGCCTCCGTTCCGCGCATCTCCCCCAACCACATTTCCCCAGTACGCCAGGCCCGCCAGCACGGTCAGCGCTGCTGACATGCGAAACCACCACAGCGCACGCGTCATCAGCGCAGGCATGACTTTGCCCTTAGTAGCTGCGTCCAGCTCTTTCATCAGCGGCACATTCACAAGGTTGAAGAAATAAAGTAGGCCGATCCAGGTAATCCCGGCGAGAAAATGAATCCAGCGAACCAGCATGAGGAAGTTTGTGTTGAAGTCCTGGGGAAAATTGATTTGAGGAGCAAACAACGCTGCGGTGCTGGCCATGATGCCTCCACGAAGTGTAAAGAATTGTCCACGCCGGGATTGTACACAACGGCCGTAGCCGGATCAGAAAGCGCACCTCGGGAAATACTGGGAAGAAAGCTGATTTCCGCAAGTTCGCGGTTGAAAAGCGCGGGCTTAGGACGTATCGTACTCGCAGCTACCTGCCAGGCGCCGCATCGTCGGAAACTCGGCGTTGCGAGGAGGCAGGTTGTCCCCCCGTCTTCCTTGAGCGGGTCGTACCGATACAGAAAACGTCCCGCGAGGAAACGCTGTTGTTTTTGAACTCGCCCTGCCGCGCACGTCAAAGGAGCGAGTTGTTGATTGGAAGTCACAATATAAGGAGATCGGCTATGGATAGCAGCAAGCCGGCGCAGAACATCCAGGATTCCTTCCTGAACACAGCCCGCAAGGAGCGGTTGAGCATCACCATTTATCTGCTGAGCGGCGTTAAGCTGACAGGCCGCATTCGCTCCTTCGACAAGTATTCCGTCGTGCTCGAGGCCAACGGACAAGAGCAATTGATCTTCAAGCACGCCATTTCCACCATTGTGATTGGCCGCACGGGGTCGCATAGCGCACACTTGCCCCACCCGGAAGCCAAGGTGGCGGCCGCGGCCGGGGCTACCTCGCCGGTAGCGGCTTCAGCGGCGAGCGCCTCGGGCTCCGAAGGGTAAGGCGTTTCCGGTTTGCGCAGTTCTCATCCCAAGAAGACGCGCGTCCGCACGTTCGAAGGTTCACGTGTGCCTCTGGGCGCAGCTCCCGGCCCGGAGAATGTGCGCCCGGAAGACGATCTGGAACGTGCCTTTCTCATCGGCATCGACGTCCGCACGCGCGGACGATCTGCGAAGAGCCAGGTTACTGCACAAGCACAGGCGGCGCGTGATGCGGCGACGGCTGCGGATATTCCTGCGGTAAAGTCCAGTCCATCTGCCTCGGTAAGGCCGGCGAGCAACAAGCCCAGCGTGCCGGAGTTTGATGCGGATGAGTCCCTGGCCGAACTGCGCACCCTCGCGGGCAGCGCGGGTGCGAACGTCGTTGGCGAAATTCTGCAGCGCCGCGACCGGTTCGACCCTGCCACTTTGATTGGGGCGGGTAAGCTCGAGGAAATTGCCGGAGCGGCCGCGTCCGTGAATGCTGACCTTCTTCTCTTCGATCACGATCTCAGCGCTTCGCAGCAGCGCAACATCGAAAAAATCGTGAAGCGGCGTGTGATCGACCGCACTCAACTCATCCTCGACATTTTTGCTCGCCATGCGCGCACCCGCGAAGGCCAGTTACAGGTGGAGCTGGCGCAACTGCAATACCTACTCCCGCGCCTTGCAGGCCGCGGCGTGGAGATGTCGCAACTCGGTGGCGGCATCGGCACGCGCGGACCCGGTGAAACTCAGCTCGAAACTGATCGCCGGAAAATTTACCGCCGCATCCGGCACGTCGAGCACCAACTGGAGAACGTAAAGCGCATTCGCGCCCAGCAGCGCCAGCGCCGTGAGTCTGCTCCAATCGCGACCATCGCGCTGGTCGGCTACACAAACGCGGGCAAGTCCACGCTGTTCAATGCGCTTACTCGGGCTGCGGTGCTGGCCTCGCCGCGCATGTTCGCAACGCTCGATCCCACAATCCGGGCGGTGACGCTGCCCTCGAAGCGCAAGGTGCTGCTTTCCGATACGGTGGGATTCATTCGCAGCCTGCCGCACACGCTGGTCTCGGCCTTTCGCGCCACGCTTGAAGAAGTGCAGCGCGCATCGCTGATCCTGCACGTGTCGGACGCCAGCAGCCGCCTCTCCGCCGAACAGGATGCGCAAGTCGAGATTGTCTTGAAGGAACTCGAAGCAGAAAAAAAGCCGCGCTTGCGGGTGATGAATAAAGTTGATCTGCTCGATGTCGAGGTAGCCGAGAGTTTGTTGCACGATTCTTCGCGAAACGGCGATAACACGGTTTACGTATCCGCGGCAGAAGGCACAGGCCTTGACAAACTGCTGGCGCGCATCGATGCCATGATCGAAGAAGACCACGTCAGCCGAGTGCACCTGCGCGTCCCGCAGAAAGAAGGGAAGATGCTGGCCCTTCTGGAAGCCAAGGCCCGGATTTATTCGCGGACTTACAAAGACGGAGCAGTCGAGTTAGAGGCGGAGGCGCCGGAGTCAGTGGTGAGGAAACTGAAACATTGGCTGGTGGGCCCAAAGTACACCGGCTAGCGGCCAACGGCTGCAATTTAAATGGGCCGGCAACCAAGAAGCGGTGACAGTCCTTGGCTATCGGCCCATTCGATCCTGAATTGGATCGGAGGTGATACTTCTATGCTAGTCCTCTGTACCGAGAAGTCAAGGATTAGTTGCATCTTTCTGCATCTCCAAGGGACAACCCGCGATTTCGCCCCATTTCGACACCTTCGCATGCCCGAAAACTCCCTAAAAAATCAGCCCCTGCGTTGACATAAACTCCCTCGGACGTTAGACTTAACAGTTTTCATAGCCCTCATTTTCCTGTATAGCTGCAATTAATGGAGCAAACGCTACGACAACTAGGGGAATTACTGCTCGGAGCGGTGCCCACAGTAATTCTGCTGGCACTCCTGTACGCGCTCTATGCGACCATCGTGCACAAGCCTCTGCAGCGGGTGCTTGCCGATCGGCGCGCCAAGACCGAGGGAGCGTTCGAGAAGTCGCGGGCGGACATGGCCGCGGCTGAGGCACGCACATCCGAATACGAGCAGCGTTTGCGCGAGGCGCGAGCAATTGTATTTCGCGCGCAGGAAGCGCGGCGCAAAGCGGCGCTCGATGCGCGCACCGCAGCTTTGAACCAGGCTCGCAACCAGGCTCACGCGCAGGTGGAGGCGGCAAAGGCTGACATCGGGAAAGATCGCGAGGCCGCGCAGGACGCTTTGCAGGCCGAGGCGCAGGCCTTGGCAACCGAGATCATGCGCCGTGTGTTGCAGCCGGCCGGAGCAGGACGTTGATGCCTCATCGCTCACTGTTTCGCACCTTAAAGTCTCGCGGCTTAAATCTCCATTGCTGCAAATCGCGCGAACCGATTGCGCAAGCGGACCAAATGGTTTTCTTGAGAAAAATCACAAGCCCGTGTCTGCTGATGCTGGTCGCCTTGAGTCTGGCGGGAGCGCCCGTTTCGGTTTCCGCGCAGGAACCGCCGCCACAGTCGGCACCGCCGGCGCAAAATCAGCGGTCCCATGAATCGTCAAAGGAGCCCGGTTTCGGGCGCCAACTGACGCACAAAACCCGTGAAGCCGCCGGAGAAGAGAAAGATGACAAGGCCGAGTTCAAAGAGTCGCCGTCAGTGCAGTTCCTTGCAAGGCACACGGGCCTGAGCAACGGAAATGCTTACCTGTTGAGCATTCTGCTGAATTTTGCCGTGATTGCCGGATTGATCATCTGGGTTGCTCGCAAGTATCTGCCGGCCGCATTCAGCGCGCGCACCGCGGCGATTCAGAAGGCAATGCAGGAAGCGCAGAAGGCCGGCGAAGAAGCGCGCCGCAGATTGGCAGAGATCGAATCGCGCCTGATGAAACTGGACGGCGAAATAGGCATGATGCGAAACGCCGCCGAGAAAGACGCAGCAGCCGAAGAAGCACGAATCCAGGCGGCGGCTCAGGAAGATACACGAAAAATCGTGGAATCGGCGCAGCAGGAGATCGCCGCCGCTGCCAAGGCGGCGCGGCGCGAATTGACTGCTTATGCCGCTGATTTGGCGATCGGTCTTGCAAGCAAGCAGATTCATGTCGATGCCGGAACCGATCAAGCGTTGGTAAGGAATTTTGCAGGAGAACTGGGCGCGTATTCAGATTCACCTGCTTCCGATTTGTCTGGCAGAGGATCTGACATATCTGGAAAGGGAGGCCGCTAGCGTATGGCTTCGGTCGCCAGCACCTACGCTCGCGCCTTTGCGGATGTGGTTCTAGACGAGCATCTTGATGCGGATCGTTCCGTTGCGCAGTTGCGCACGATCGCGACCTTGCTGAACGAAAGTTCGGACTTGCGTCGTGTGTGGGAAAATCCCGCGATCCCCACCGATCAGAAACGCCGCGTGCTCGACGTAATTGCCGAGCGCGATGGGATCTTGACGCAAGTGAGGAATCTTGTCGCGATCCTGATCGATCACCGGCGCGTGCATTTTCTAGAGCCCATTATCCGGCAACTGGGGAAGGAACTCGACGCGCGGCTGGGATTCGCCGAGGCCCAGATCGTCAGCGCTCGCGAATTAAACGACGCAGAAAAGCGCGAGTTCGAGGCGCAGGTCGCGAAGCTGACCGGAAAGAAAGTGCGCGCTCAATACGAACAAGATGCGTCGCTTCTCGGGGGCGCAGTCCTCCACCTGGGCAGCACAATTTACGATGGTTCGGTCAAGGGCCAGTTGGAGAGGTTGAAAGAAGCTATTAGCTCTTAGCCTTTAGCTCTTAGCTTGACCCTATGCGGGTTAAGTTTTGAGCTAAAAGCTAACAGCTAAAGGCTAAGAGCTGATTCTATGGCACAGATCAAGGCAGACGAAATTACAAAACTGATCCGCGAGCAGATCGAGAACTACGAATCGAAGATCTCGGTGGACGAGACCGGCACGGTTATCACGCTGGGCGACGGCATTGCCCGCGTATATGGACTCGACAAGGTAATGGCCGGCGAACTTCTTTCCTTCCCTCATGACGTTGCGGGCATAGCCATGAACCTGGAAGAAGATCAGGTGGGCGTGGTCATCCTCGGCGAATACACGGGGATTGAAGCAGGCGACGAAGTGAAGCGCACCGGGCGCATCATGAGTGTGCCCGTCGGCGACGCCATGATCGGCCGCGTAGTCGACTCGCTCGGCCGCCCCATCGACGACAAAGGTCCCATCGCCACTGACAAATTTATCGCCCTCGAGCGACTGGCGCCGGGCGTCATTGATCGCCAGCCCGTGCGCGAGCCCATGGCCACCGGACTGAAGGCCATCGACAGCATGATCCCGATCGGCCGCGGTCAGCGCGAGCTGATCATTGGCGACCGTCAGACGGGCAAAACCGCGGTTGCCCTCGACACCATCATCAACAGCAAGGGAAACGACTTGATCTGCATCTATAACGCGATCGGACAGAAGCGATCGTCGATTGCTCAGGTGGTGAAGATTCTGGAAGATTACGGCGCGATGGAATATACCATCGTGGTCGCGGCGTCGGCGTCAGAACCAGCGCCCATGCAATACATTTCGCCTTACGCGGCGTGCGCAATCGGCGAATACTTCCGCGACACCAAGCGCCACGCGCTGGTCATTTATGACGATCTATCGAAGCACGCGGCCTCCTATCGCGAAATCTCGCTGCTGCTGCGGCGTCCACCGGGACGCGAGGCTTATCCCGGAGACGTGTTCTATCTTCACTCGCGGTTGCTGGAGCGCTCGGCGAAATTGAGCGACAAGAATGGCGGCGGATCGCTGACCGCGCTGCCCATCATTGAGACGCAAGCGGGCGACGTTTCCGCCTACATTCCGACCAACGTGATATCAATCACGGACGGGCAGATTTATCTGGAAACTGATTTGTTCAACCAGGGCGTTCGTCCGGCGGTGAACGTAGGTCTTTCGGTGAGTCGCGTCGGCGGCAGCGCACAGATTAAAGCCATGCGCCAGGTTGCTGGCACGTTGAAACTGGAACTCGCTCAATACCGGGAATTGGCAGCATTCGCGCAGTTCGGTAGCGACCTCGACAAAGCGACGCAAGCGCAACTCAACCGCGGACAACGGCTGGTCGAACTGCTAAAGCAGAACCAATTTTCGCCACTGCCGTTCTCCAAACAGATTCTGATCATCTTCGCTGGCACCGGAGGATTCCTGGACGACCTTCCCGTCAATCAAGTCCGCGACTTCGAAAAAGAGCTGTACGAGTACGTCGAGGCAACCGCCAGCGGCCTGCTGCGCACGATCATGGAAAAGAAAATTCTCGACGACGGTCTGAAAGCGCAGTTAACCGATTTAGTCAAGCAGGCGAAGCAGCAGTTCGTGTCCTCAAGAGAAGCGGTAGCGAAATAGGCTCTTAAGCTTTTAGCCTTTAGCTCTTGGCTTGAATCGCTGCATCGTAGGAAAAGGCTGACGACAGGTTTAGCTAAAGGCTAAGAGCTAATAGCCAATAGCGGGTTTCCAATGGCCAACATTCTCGATATTCGCCGCCGTATCCGCAGCGTGGTAAACACGCGGCAGATCACGAAGGCCATGAAAGTGGTCTCGGCGGCAAAGCTGCGCCGGGCGCAGGAGCGCACTCTGGCGGCGCGTCCTTACGCGCAGATGTTGACGAATGTCCTGAAGTCGCTGGTGGCGCGCGCTGAGATTTATGATCCGGAAACAGGCGAGGTAAAACATCCCTTGCTAGCGCAGCGGACGGAGAACAATATTCTTCTGATCGTTGTTACCGGCGACAAGGGTCTGGCGGGGGCTTTCAGCGCCAATATCACCAAAGCAGCCACGCGTTTTCTCGAGTTGAAGGCGAATAAGAATGTCGATATCGAGGCGATTGGCCGCAAAGGGCGCGATTTTCTGCGCCGGCGCTATCCCTCCGCGGCAGTGCAGGCCCCCAGCCTGGCCGAGTCCGAGGAATCGCTGGAGAAACACCCTGAAGCGGAGTCTGCCGGGCGCGCCGGACCGATACAAATCACGGGTGAGCATGTCGGTATTCTCGGCAAGCTGGAATTTTCGCAAGCCCGCACCTTGGCAGAAAGCATAATTGAGCGCTACGAACGCGAAGAGATTGACTCGGTCTACGTAGTTTTCAACGAATTCAAATCCGTGATTGCGCAGCGCCTCGTTGTCGAACAGATTCTTCCCATCGAGCAAGTTGGCGAGCAGGCAGTACGCTTCGCCGAAGAGATGACGGAAGAAGAAAAGAAAAGAGCGAAAGAGGCGGCAGTGAGCGCAGGCGTGGGCTTGCGGCGCTCCGAATCCCAGGCCGACGAGGCCGCGGCGCAATTCGGCACGGCGCAAGTGGATTACATCTACGAACAGCCGCCGGAGGAATTGTTCCGCGCGCTGCTGCCAAAATATGTCGCCATCCAGATTTTCCGCGCCTTGCTGGAATCAGTCGCCGCCGAGCATGCCGCGCGCATGACCGCAATGGAGTCGGCCACCAGCAACGCCACAGATATGATCGACTCCCTGACGCTGGCCATGAACCGGGCCCGGCAGGCCAAGATCACGAAGGAGATTATCGAAATCGTGAGCGGAGCGGCGGCGATGTAGTGAGCACTCAGCAGTTAGCACTCAGCACTCGGCCTATAAGGCTTGTTGCCGGGCGCTAAGCTAAGGTGCTTGGGCTGAATGCTGATTGAATGCTAAGGCTTGAACGCCAGGAGCTAGCAGATAGAAGCTGAATTTATGCCAGAAAATATCGGACACGTAGTTCAAATCGCAGGGCCGGCAGTGGACGTGCAATTTTCCGAAGGCCACCTGCCGCCTATCTATGAAGCTGTGAGAGTGGTGAGCGACGGGTTCACCGTCCCGAGCCCCGTGAACGTAATTCTTGAAGTCCAGCAGCACCTGGGCGAAGGCCGCGTGCGCTGTATCGCCATGGAAGCGACCGAGGGTATGGTGCGCGGCATGAAAGCCATCGATCAGGGCGGCCCGATCTCGGTGCCTGTAGGTCGTGGCACGCTCGGACGCGTGATGAATGTGATTGGCGAACCAGTGGATCAGCTGGGCCCGATCGAATTCAAAGAGAGAATGCCGATTCACCGCCTGGCGCCGGCTTTCGACGAACAGGCCACGACCGCGGAGATGTTCGAGACCGGCGTGAAAGTCATCGACCTCATTCAACCGTTCTTGAAGGGTGGCAAAATCGGCCTGTTCGGCGGCGCGGGCGTGGGTAAGACCGTCGTCATCATGGAACTCATCAACAACGTCGCCAAGCAGCACGGCGGCTACTCGGTTTTTGCGGGCGTGGGCGAGCGCACGAGAGAAGGTAACGACTTGTGGCTGGAGATGACGGAATCGGGTGTGATTAAGCCCGGCAAGCCCGCGGAGTCGAAGGCGGCGCTGATTTACGGTCAGATGACGGAACCGCCGGGTGCCCGCTTGCGAGTAGCCCTCACCGGACTTACGGTCGCGGAATACTTCCGCGATGCCGAAGGCGCAGACACGCTTCTCTTCATCGACAACATTTTTCGTTTCACGCAGGCAGGTTCCGAAGTGTCTGCGCTGCTCGGCCGCATGCCGAGCGCGGTGGGCTATCAGCCAAATCTGGCAACGGAAATGGGTGAACTGCAGGAGCGTATCACGTCCACTAAGAAAGGCTCGGTCACTTCGGTGCAGGCGATCTACGTTCCCGCCGATGACTTGACCGATCCTGCTCCAGCGACCACCTTTGCTCACCTCGACGCGACCACTGTGCTCTCGCGCGCACTGACCGAGATCGGAATTTATCCCGCAGTCGATCCGCTGGCCTCCACCTCGCGCATTCTGGATGCACGCATCGTCGGGCAGGAGCATTATGACGTTGCGCAGTCGGTGAAGAAGACGCTGCAGACTTACAAAGACCTGCAGGACATCATCGCGATTCTCGGTATCGATGAACTCAGCGAAGATCAAAAACTAACCGTGGCGCGCGCGCGAAAGATTCAGCGCTTCCTCTCGCAGCCGTTCCACGTTGCGGAGCAATTCACCGGCGCAGCCGGACGTTACGTGAAGATTGCCGATACGGTGAAGGGCTTCAAAGCGATTGTCGACGGCAAGTACGATGACATCCCCGAGCAAGCGTTTTACATGAAGGGCCCGATCGAGGAAGTGTTGGAAGCGGCAGAAAAGATGAAGACAGCGGCGTAGGAACAGACGCCAGACCTCAGACCTCGGACATCGAAGGTTTGCGGAAGTCTGCGGTCCGAGGTCCAACGCCGGGTTTTGCATGTCAGATACTTTCCAACTCGAGATTGTCACGCCGGAGAAAAAAGTGGTAGCCACACCGGCGGAAGAAGTGCAGATTCCCGGCAAGAACGGCTATCTCGGCGTTCTACCCGGTCACGCTCCACTCATCACCGAACTCGCTGTGGGCGAAATTACCTACCGGGCCGGCGCTGAAGAGCAGCGACTGGCCGTGGCTTGGGGATTTGCCGAAGTGCTACCCGATAAAGTAACAATCCTCGCCGAAACTGCCGAGCGCCCATCCGAGATCGACGTCGAGCGCGCGCGCAAAAGTAAAGACCGGGCCGAGCAGCGGCTCACCAGCGGCGACATCAACGTGGATGTGGAGCGCTCGCTGAATGCGCTGCACAAAGCGGAAAATCGGCTGGAAGTCGCGGAAAAGAAGCTGTAGCCGCTATCGATTTCAGCTGTCTCAACTTCTTCTGGGGGATGCATGCGTCGTCTCTTGGCTCCGCTCCACCTGTTTTCGGTCCTTTTAGTAATAGCGGGTTGGGTTGTAGGTCAGGAGAAAAAATCTGAGCAGCTGCCTTCGCCCCGGGCCACGCCACTAGTTTCTCCCGATATCCATCCCGACGGTAGCGTAACGTTCCGCTTTCGTGCGCCCAACGTGAGAGAGGTCAAGCTTGCTCGCGAAGGAGCCGCGCCCGTCGAAATGCAGAAAGACGATCAAGGCGTTTGGAGCGTAACAACAGCGTCTCTCCAGCCTGCCTACTACGGATATTCTTTCATTGCTGACGGCGCACGCTCGCTCGATGCGTCCAACCCCTCGCTCGTTCCGAATCTACTTTCTCCGGGGAATTTCGTCCATATTCCCGGACCGCCCTCGCTGCCTTGGGAATTGAACGATGTGCCGCACGGAGAAATTCATCACCACTTCTATAGGTCCACGGTTGCGGGTGATGATCGCGATTACTACGTGTACACTCCGCCGGGCTACGATGCGGCCGCGAGGAAGACTTATCCGGTACTTTATCTTCTGCACGGATTCAGTGACGACGCCAGCGGATGGACGGCGGTTGGACACGCCAACGTGATCCTCGACAATCTCATCGCTCAGGGAAAAGCCAGGCGCATGATTGTAGTGATGCCTCTGGGTTACGGGACCATGGAAATGATCCGCTTAGGCTGGAATGCTTGGAGTCACACCGAGGTGCGGGATCGCAACTTCAACAAGTTTAGTGCCGCGCTGCTGACCGAGGTCATGCCACGGGTGGAAAACGAATACCGGATCACCAAAGATCGCAATGCGCGGGCGATTGCCGGGTTATCCATGGGCGGCTCGGAATCGCTGCTCACCGGGCTGAACAACCTCGACAAGTTTTCCTGGATCGGCGCTTTCAGTTCCGGTGGTATTCCCGACGAGTTTCAGAAGGATTTTCCCGCGCTCGACGCAAGAGCGAATCAGCAACTGCACTTGTTGTGGATCGCGTGTGGAACCGAGGATCGTCTGATCACGATCAATCGCAATCTCCGAGAATGGCTCAAAACCAAGGGCGTGAAGGAGACCGAGATCGAGACGCCCGGCATGCACACCTGGATGGTATGGCGGCGGAATCTGGCGGAGTTCGCCGGGCTGCTGTTTCGATGATGTAGTCCGATAAAACAATGACGGCTGGCCGCCTACGGCACCCTCACCGAATCTCGATTCTCCGACGCCACATACCTCACCGCGGCGGTCCGCTCCAACTTGTCCCACGCGAACCTTCGCCCTTCCAGCGCGCGTTTCAGAGTCTTGAACAGCACCACCGAGAATAACTGCCGGTAAGCGAAGCGCTGCAGCCAGACCTGGCTCAACAGCCAGACATCTTCCTTGTCATCGGGACGCCGCCGCTCCAGCGCGAATGCCAGCGCTGAGGCCAGAAAGTCAACCACTAGAAATACGAAGAAGAATGCAACCAGTTTATGAAAGCTCGCCGGGTCCGTGGAATCGGGATGAAAATGTTTCTGGATGAAATACCAGACAGCGCCAACAGCGAACATGATATCGATCAGCGGCGACACAAGCGGCAGCAGAATCTGGAAGATCACAATGTTCGGCAGCGCCACAAAACCCAGGGCTCCTTTACGCGCAAACACGCCGCTGTGTTTATAAACCGCCTGCAGAATGCCGAAAGACCAGCGAAAACGCTGGCGCATCAGGCCATTCGCATTAGTCGGTGCTTCGGTGTAAGCCAAAGCCATATCTTCGTACTCCACGCGGTAGCCGCGGCGTAACAGAGCCATAGTGAGATCGGCATCTTCGGCAACGGTGTCAAGCTGGTAGCCGCCCGCTTCGCGCACAGCGGAGACGCGCCACGCCCCGATCGCTCCCGGCACCACGCTCACCGCGCCAAGAACGTCCAGAGCACGGCGCTCGAAGTTCTGACTGGTGATGTATTCAAGTGCCTGCCAGCGCGTCCACAGGTTTACGCGGTTGCCCACCTTGGCATTGCCCGCAATGGCACCGACCTTCGGATTGATGAAATGCGGTACCAGGCGCGAAATGGCATCCCCGGCGATGATCGTGTCGGCATCGATACCAACGAAGAGCTCCGCATCCTGAATATGTTCAATGCCGTAGTTAAGGGCGGCAGCTTTGCCGCTATTAGCCTTCGTGAGTATTAGTACTTTTCCGTGAGCTTCCTCCCTGGCAAAGGCGCTGCGCGCCACTTCCAGCGTACGGTCGCGCGACCCATCGTCGATGACGATTACACGTAAATTCGAGTAGTCGGAATTAAGCGCGGCACGCACCGTACGCTCGATCACCTTCTCTTCGTTGTAAGCTGGAATCAGAACAGCAACCTTGGGCCTGTACGAAGCGACCTCGGCCGGTTTGCCGAGAATCTTCTCTTGCAGGCGGTCGTACACAGCGGCCGCACCGATGAACAGTAAGCGCCCTGTCATGAGGATATCGCCGATGAAAAAGATCCATGTGATCCCCACCACCGCCGCGTCAAAGAGCCAGAAGCCAAGCCGGTCGAGGCGGGCAGCCCAGCGCTGGCCGGTAGGCAGGGGAGCCATCACGTCGGCGCGAGTCTTGCCGAGCAGGTCATAGACGGGCGCGATTTCAAGGCCGCGGGCTCGGATGCCGTCAATAATCATCGGCAGAGCACGAACCGTTTCCGCGCGATTCCCGCCCCCGTCGTGCAGAATAATAATGTTGCCACAGCGCAAGTCGTTCGGACCGCACGGCGGCAGATGTGCCAGCACGTATGCAGAAAGTTCTTCGGCGCTGTGCCGTGGCTTATCGCTCCAATCGTTGGGGTCGATCCGGTTGCCCACGGTGATATAGCCCAGGTCCTGCGCAAACATGAGCGGCTTCACCTGGTCGGCGGTGTCCGGTTCCTCGTCAATCGCGTACGGCGGACGCAACAATATGGTGCGTACTCCCACCAGGCTGGCGAACAGCCGTTCGGTGAGATTCAATTCCACCCGCATTTGCGTATCTGTGATGTTGCTTACGTCGGGATGCGTGAAGGTATGGTTGCCGATGGTGTGGCCTTCGTTGTAAATGCGTTTTGCCAGGCCGGAAAACTTATCGGTCTGAATGCCTATGAGAAAAAATGTGGCAGGGGCATCCTCTTGCTTCAGCACATCGAGAATCCTGGGAGTCCACTCTGGATCGGGACCGTCATCGAAAGTGAGCACTACTTTGTTCTGGCTGTAGCCGTAACGGGCGACCCGAAAAGGCTCTGGTGAGGTTTGAAAGTTTTCGTCCGTGATCAGCTTCGTATTGGCGTCGATTGTAAGATCGCGCGTTCCGTGCGAAGGCCGGTCTTCGATGCGCAGAATTTCGCCCTGACCCTCCATGTCCACATCCTGACCCGGAGGAACATCGCGCAGTTTGTCGGCAGCGCCAACATCGCCGGGCATGTCCCACACGCGCCACAACGAACGATCCTCGCCACCCAGCCGCCACAAAGCGAAAGTCTGAATGCCCAATGTCTGCGCGGCCCGCATGTGGTTTAACGCCGTAACCCCGTCCAGAAACCAGACGTCATGGCGCAGGCTGCTCTCATCCAGATAACTGAAGTGAGGATTCAGCGCGTCATCGTCGAAGGTGACATCTTCATCGGAATCGCGCGCCGCGAGCCAGGCTTCCTGCACCGAAACGCTGTGATCTTTGGCATCGGGCGGTAACTTCCTCTTCTTCGGCTTGAGCACCCAGTCATAGCCATAGTTGGCGATCGCACAGATGATCTTATCCCGAGGAATCACTTTCACCGCGAACTTGAGGTTCTCCACGAACCAATCTTGGGACGCGACCGGCCCCGACGCTGCGCCGGGATAATGTTCGTCGTAGTTCATCACAACCACGCCATCCGCCGCCCCCGCGATGGCGGGATAATCGAATTCTTCATTGTGCGCGGGCGCGCTGACATAAAGTTTCATCCCGCGAGCATGCAGGTCTTCCGAAAGCTCGTTCAGAAGCGCAACGTAGCCGGGCTGACCCAGTTTCAGGAAGGCTTCAAAATCCACCATCAGCCCGCCAAAACGGTCTGATGAAAGAAACAGCCCGACCTGCTGGCGGAAGAGAGCGCGGGCCGTTGGATTATTCAGAAAGCCTGTGATTCCTTCCGCCCACTCGGTGCCGTCGAAGTTGTTCACCATGGGGAAAACTTCCATGGCTGGGTCTTCGTCTTTGAGAAAAGGCATTACCCGGTCATCCACCGGACGAATGTGATTGTTTTGCAACACATCGAAGAACTTGTTCGTTTGGTCGTCCACGCCCTGTAGTCGGCCATCGGGAGTCAGTACGTGGAGCCAGTCCGGGTACAGCAGGTCAATCTGCCGGGAATAGTCGCGGAGCGAAGAAAAACTAGCGGCGTCCCAGGGAACATAAAACGCCGCGCGGATGCCTTCGTCCTGGTTCAATTTAACTTCCGACGGGGCCAGCTTCGACTTGCGATGAGACCGGCTCGCCAACTTCTTCTGGCGCTCGCGGGCTTTCTCCTTCTCATTTTCCTTCAACGCCTTGAAGGCACGCTTCTGCGGCGAAAACAGCAACTCGGGCAGGCGCTCGTCCCGCAGCGTGGTGTAAACGAAGAAAATAATCAGCGCGGATAACGCCGCAACCACAGTATCAACGAGGCGTCTCAAGCGCTTCCAGCGGGCGCGACGCGGATCATAAAAGATGGGTTCAGGCATGCAGGGCTAATCTTTTATCGTATGCCGTGCGCAGCAGACGGTCAATTCTCGGGCGCACTATGCTCCGATTGTCATCCCGAGCAAGCGTTCTTTGCGCCGTGAGGGATCGGGGCTAGCCGCGCGAAGCAGCCTGCCCTGAGCTTGCCGAAGGGTCGCGTTTCTTGCGACGCAATAATCGCGCGTCTGGCTCGCATCCTCGTAAGGCCTGTAAGGTCCACCGCGCAATGCACAAGGTAAGAAACAGGGTAGAGGTAACATCCGTGGGTATTAGGATGCATTTTCCCGGCTCCGGGATGACCGCAAACGCGTATATTCTCAGCGTGCTGGAACTGGTGCGGAAGAATGCTCGGTTCTTTCTTGGGGCAAGCCTGGCGGCGCTGGCGCTGCGGCTGCTCTTTGTGTTTCGCTTTCCTGCCAACGTCGATGATTCGCGGCTTTACGCCGATATCGCTACGAATTGGTTGCGGCATGGTGTTTACGGCATTACCGATTCTGGCCAGATCGTGCCGACCCTATCGCGCATGCCGGGATACCCGGCGTTTCTGGCGGCGATTTCCGCCATCTTCGGCTTGAACAATTTCCGCGCGGTGTTGCTGATTCAGGTTCTGTTCGATCTGGGGACATGTTTTCTGATCGTTGATCTTGCGCGCCGCTTGCTCTCCGAGCGAGCCGCGAAAGCGGGCTTCCTGCTCGCCGCATTGTGCCCATTTCTCGCCAACTATGCCGCTGCAGCTCTCACTGAAACACTGGAAATCTTTTTCACGACGCTGGCCCTGGATTTTGCAGTTTGCGGACTTGCCGATCTTCGCGATGTCGACCGTTCTAATCCAATTCAAGCTTCAGGCACATGGCTCGCCTGTGGGCTGTCCGTCGGAGCGTGCATCCTGTTGCGGCCGGACGGCGGCATTTTGTTCGGCGCGGTGGCCGCGTATTTATTTCTGCTTTTTCTACGATGCTGGAGGGCAAAGCGAAAATCAATATCGACTTCTGCTCCACACTTGATTCCCATATTCCGATCCGGAATAATTCTGGCGCTCGGAACTGTCGCTGCCTTAATCCCCTGGACGCTACGCAACCTGCATACCTTTCATCGTTTCCAGCCGCTCGCGCCGCGCTACGCCAACGACTCAGATGAATTTGTGATGACGGGATTCAATCGTTGGACCAAAACCTGGATCGCCGATACCGCCTCCGTCCAGGAAATTTACTGGAATGTGCCGGGTGCAGCCATCGATATCAGGCGCCTGCCACGGCGCGCCTTCGATTCTACGGGGCATGATTCGCCTGGGCACGATTCGCCTGGGTATGACTCGAACGGGCGTGACTCGAAAGATCAGCGCCAGGAAACTGAGCAACTCTTCGACGACTACAACCAGGATCACGAAGTCACTCCCGAACTCGACGCGCGCTTCGCCGCGCTGGCCGCCGCACGCATTCACTCCGCGCCCCTGCGCTACTACCTTTGGCTTCCGGCCCTTCGCATCGCCGACATGTGGCTGCGCCCGCGCACCGAACTGTTGCCTTCCGACCCGCGCTGGTGGGAATTCGACGACGAACGTCCTTGGCTTGCAGTGAGCATCGTCTTCGGTCTGGTAAACTTGCTCTATGTCGGAGCGGCCACCGCCGGACTGCTGCGCGCCCGCCCATTCTCCGGCATTGGATTGTTCGTTCTATTTCTCACCATGCGCTCGCTCTTCCTCGGAACGCTGGAGAATCCGGAGCCTCGCTACACACTCGAATGCTATCCCGTGGTCATAGTCGCAGCCGCAGCGCTCCTCATCAGTCAGTCGAATAGTGGCAAATCGAAGATCGGCAAATCCAATTGTAATGATCGAAAACCCGCATAAACAGGCTCCCAAATCTGGAACGGCATATGTGAAAAGCCGTATTTAAACGTTTTACGACCACCGAACTACTGAAGATTCAGCTTGAACATTGTGGCCTGATAGTTGCACAATAACGCCCCATCAGGTCCCCAGGGTCTCGAATCCGTCTCTATTTTCCTGGGAAAATACATGCGAAAGGCAACGCCTGGCGTGAAGGGGGCTCTATGCGTTCTGGTGCACGTGTAGTTCCTGTATTGGTTTTTCTGGTCGTCACTTCTCTCTCGTTGAGCGTGAACTTCTTGATGCCAGCCGGCGTGACCCAGTCTGCCACCACATCGATTCGAGGCGAAATCTCTGACGCCAAAGGTTTGGTGGTCTCTGGAGCTACCGTAACCTTAAGCAATGCGGCCACCGGATTTTCGCGCACCACGAAAACCGATGGTCAGGGAGTTTATCAATTTCTCGAGATTCCCCCCGCCGCCTATGTGCTGACCGTCGAGGCCGCAGGTTTCGCCACGATGAAACGCGAAAACGTGGTGCTGCAGGTCAGTAGCCCCGCCACACTGAACCTCACCGTGCAGGTGCAGGGCAGGTCGGTGGTGATCGATGTTACTGGCGAAGCGCCCATGGTTAACACCCAGGATGCGACGTTAGGGAACACCTTCAACTCCCGCCAATTGATGGATCTGCCCGCAGAGGGTCGCGATCCAGCCTCCATTCTCAGCTTGCAGCCGGGCGTGGTCTATATCGGCAGCACCACGACTACTCAGCAAGACAATGACAGCCGCGGCGGCGCGGTGAATGGAGCGCGCAGCGATCAAAGCAACATTACACTCGATGGCTTGGACGATAACGATCAGTTGGAAGGCTATGCCTTCCAGGGGGCCATGCGGGCTACGCTCGATTCATTGCAGGAATTTCGCGTGACCACCAGCAACTACGATGCCGCCTCCGGCCGCTCTTCCGGCGCGCAGATGAATCTGGTCACCAAAAGCGGAACCAATTTCATCCATGGCTCCGTCTACGAATATAACCGTCCAACGTTCGACGTGGCCAATGATTGGTTCAACAAGCAATCGGAGTTGGAGGCCGGACTCCCCAACATTCCGCAGCACATTCTTCGCAATACATTCGGAGGTACCGTCGGCGGACCCATCAAAAAGGATCGGTTGTTTTTCTTCGCGGCTTTCGAAGGCCAGCGCACTGCCGAACAGCAACAGACGACCAGGATCGTGCCTACCGCAAGTCTAAGAGAAGGCATGATCAAGTATTTGTGCAATCCTTCGGATCCCAACTGCGCGCTGGGCTCGCCCAATGCTAACGGTGTGACCGTACAGAATATTGCCGGTTTTGCGCCGGACTACGTCGCCACCTTGACGCCGGCCCAGTTCGCCTCTCTCGACAATCCTCCAACGACTGGATGTGGCAGTCAGATCCCGCCGACTTGCCCGCTGGGACCGGGGGCTAACCCCCTGCTCGCCGACATCGGCGGTGCCAATCCCAACGCGTTGTTTATGCACTATCCCTTACCCAACTGCACGGCGTGTGGCAACGCTGTCAATGGCAGCGGAGACGGTCTGAACTCGGCAGGGTTTACCTTTCCCGGCAACGACCCCATCAGACTCGACACCTACATCTTTAAGCTCGATTACAAAATTACGGCGAATGGCAACCATTCATTGTTCGTGCGCGGCAATTTGCAGAACGATCACCAAGCCCTGCCGCCTCAATTTCCGGGGCTTCCTCCCGACGACGTCGTTACCAATAACAGCAAGGGAATTGCCGGCGGCTACACCTACATCATCCGCAACAACCTGATCAATAATTTCCGGTACGCATTCATCCGGCAGGGGTTAGGGAAGAATGGGCTCAACAGTCAGAACTACAATACCCTCCGCGGCCTTGATGATACTCAGGCCCTTAGCCCCACCGACACTCCCACTATCCTGACTAACGTTCCAGTGCACAATTTTATTGACGATGTCTCGTGGACCAAAGGCACCCATACCATTCAATTCGGCACAAACTGGCGATTGATTCACAACAACCGTCAGTCGAATGCGCAGAACCTTTCGTCGGGTTATGCCAACCTGTATTGGATGAGCCCGTCATTTATCTCAAACAACGGAGTGAGTTTGGACCCAGCTCTCGGCCAAAATTTCCCGCTGGTTGACGTGCCCTTTGAAGCCTCTTACGATTTTGCGGCAACGCAGCTGGCGGGTTTGATGAGCCAGGTGTACACAGTTACGAACCAGGACAAGAACGCCATCCCGATCCACAACGGCGATCTCGTTCCTCGCCACTTTCACAATTTCGAAGGTGAGATGTATTTACAGGACAAGTGGAACGCGACCCCAAATTTGACCATTACTTACGGGCTGCGTTATTCGCTTCTGCAGCCCCCCTACGAGGCCGACGGCAACCAGGTATCGCCCACCATCGATATGCATCAGTGGTTTGAGAATCGCATCACCAACATGTACCAAGGAGTAGTGGACCAGCCGCTGCTCAGTTTCGACCTTTCCGGCCAGGGGAACGGCAAGAAGCCTTACTGGGCTTGGAATTACAAAAACGTCGCTCCAAGATTTGCGATTGCCTACGCGCCGCACGCAGATAGCGGCTTCTGGCGCACCATTTTGGGCGATAAGGGAAAGAGTTCCATCCGAGCGGGTTATGGCATTTATTACGACCATTTCGGCGAAGGAGTTGTAAACACTTTCGATCGACAGGGTTCCTGGGGCTTGTCAACCACCATCAGCAATCCGGCGGGCGTTCTCGGCGTCGACACAACGCCACGCTACACCGGCTTGTTGGGCACGGCTAATCTTCCTCCCAGTGGCGGGGTTCCAAGTCCACACGGATTTCCCTACACGCCGTCGGTAGATCCCAACACCTACGGGCTGGCGATCGCCTGGGGGATTGACGACAACCTGAAAACTCCGTATTCGCACGTGGTGGACTTTTCTCTTACTCGCGAACTGCCTCACAGCTTCGTCATCGAGGCGACCTACACGGGACGCTTTGCCCACCACCTGCTGCAGGAAATTGATTTGTCGCAACCGCTCGATCTCGTCGATCCAAAGAGCCACATGGACTACTTCGCCGCCTCGCAGATTTTATCGAAGAACGCGTATGCGGGGACTCCTGAAAGCGCCATGGCAAAGATTCCGTACTGGGAAGATCTGTTCCCGCAGGCAGCAGGAAGCGCTGGCGCGTCCCTCGGGGCCCCGGGGACTCCAGCCTGCGTGAACAACCCCAACTCCACAACGTGTCCGACCGCCACGCAGAATATTTATGATCTCTATTATTCAAACCTCGGCAACGAGACCCTCTCTCTGGAGGATCTGGACGCATTCTGTTTTCCGGCGTGTGCCGGAACCGGTACCAACACCGTCGGCGGCGCTTTTGTAGGTCCGCTCGGTACCCCATTTCAGTACTACCAGCCTCAATTCTCTTCGCTCTATGGCTGGCAATCACGCGGCAACAGCAATTACAACGGCCTGCAAATCTCTTTGCGGCACGCCATGGCGGCTGGCCTGCAGTTCGATTTCAACTACGTGTACTCGAAGTCGATCGACGTTGGCTCGAATGCGGAACGCGTGAATGGATTCGAGTCGAATGGGCTGGCCTTCAACAGCCAAGTGATCAACGCTTTTTCTCCCGATCAGTGGCGGGCCCCCTCCGATTTCGACACGACTCAGCAGTTCAATGCGAATTGGGTATGGGATTTGCCCTATGGTCGCGGCCGTCATTGGGGAAGCGGCGCTCACAGCTTTATGAACGCAATATTCGGGGGATGGGGCTTCAACGGCCTTTATCGTTGGACCAGCGGATTCCCCTTTTCGGTCGAAGCTGGCAATGGATGGTCCACCGATTTTGAGTTGGAAGGTTCTTCTGTTCTGACGGGACCGAAACCGAAAACCGGTGTATTCATCGAGGCCAACGGCAGTCCTACAGTTTTCAAAAATCCTGAACAGACCATTACCTGCTCCTGTTCGCCGGGTTCAGCGGTGGGCGTCAATACCTTCCGTCCGACTTACGCCGGCGAAGCCGGGCAGCGCAATAACTTCCGTGGCCCGGGCTATTTCGGGATCGACGCGGGCCTCTCCAAAATTTGGAGCGTGGGCGAGCAGAAGACAATCAGGTTCGCTTGGGAAGCGTTCAACGTTACCAATTCGGTGCGATTTGATGCCGCGGGCTCTCTGATAGGCCAAGATCTCGTCAATATTACCGGCTTCGGCATACTCAATACAGAGTTAACCCAGCCGCGTGTGATGCAGTACTCGCTCCGATTCTCATTCTAGGCGGGGAGAGATCAACGAGGGACGGCGTCTGCCGTCCTTCTTTTTCTCGGATCTTCTGTGCGAATCGGACTTGTGAAGCACCAGACTGCTTACCCCAGTGGTGAATCGCTCATGCGAAACCGGGTGCGGACGTGCTCGGAGATTAGTTCAATGGCGGGACGGTTGGCCACCGGGTCGGTCTGCGCCAGATACTTCATGGCTTCCACCAGCAGGCGCTGGCCGTCGACATAGCGAGGATCGGAGGTTCGCTGCCGTTTTCCGGGACGACCTAGTCTGGGCGGGACGGGAATGGTGAAAACTTTTGCCATGTATGAACTCGAATAATCCTAGGGCAGTATAGCGCCCCCCGCAAGTTTTTTAGCACAGATTCTTGTGCTTTAGTTTCAATCAGTTACCCGCGAGGAGAGACAAACTTCGTCTTGCTGGTAGTCTTCAAACGAAACACGTCGTTGCCGATTTTTGCCTTCAAATTGATCCCGGAGTACTTGGCCAGACGGGAGTCACCTTGGGTTTGTATGAGCTTCTGTTGCACGGAGATACCGTTGTCCAAGCCGATCCACAAAATGATCTGCGGAAAGTTGCTGAGCGTTTTCGCGTCTCTGGGAATCAATTGGAGTTTTGCCGTAGGAATGTTGTCGATCGTCTCCTCACCCTGATAACTCACGTCAAACCTTTTTTTTAAATCCTGGCCGCTGCCCCCAAATCCCAGAACCAGAAAGCTTTCGACCTGTTCACGGTTTGCGCCTGCCGAATACTCCATCACCTGCTCAATTTTCGGCTGGTACACTTGCAGCTTGCCGTTCTTGTAGAGCACAAACTTGCGATCAGGGTCCTTGAACTCAGCCATCATTTCGATTTCTTGTCCCGACTTCCGGTAATAAACGGTCCCCGTCTGAGTGTCGGTTTCGTCGACTACTTTCTGATACTGGTTGAAAACAAAATCGGCTTGTGCGGTCTGGAAGTGAGCCGCGGCATCGTCCATTTTCTGGAGGACCCTGTCCAGCTTCGCAGCTTGCTGATCCTGTGCCGCGAGCGAGCTCAGCAGCATGAGCCAGAGGACGCCGCCAGAAATCGCGATCACAAATGTTGGTCTCACTATTTTCGCTTCGCCCACACTCGATATTCCTGCACGTGGCCCTTCGGGTCGGAGACTCCTTCGTACTTCACGATCGAAACTGCGCCGGAAATCGGCTCGATGATGTGTTGCAACTGCTCGCGGAGCGCCGCATCGTCCGCAGGCGAGATTGTGGAAGCCTCGATCTGATAAACCAACCCGCCCGCGCCGTCAGAAGTCACAAGTACGCCGGTAGGATGCTGGATCAGTGGTCCAGGTTTGTCGTTGAAGTTGATGACCCGGGGTGAGAAGAAGACAAAGATCAGGATCAGCGTGACCATGATGTCGTAATGCAACGTGCCACGCTCGTGCTGCCAGAGAATATAGCTGCGAATTGTGCGCAACGCGCCCTTCATCGGTAGGGACGGCGCGCCCGTTGCGGTCGTGCTGATGTGCACACTTTGCAAGTCTAGCCTCTAGGTTTCAAGGTTTCAACGTTTCACGTTTCAAGGTTCCATAGTTCCATGCCCGAGCACGAGGACCTTGAAGCCTTTAAACTCTGAAACTTTGCAGTCAAAAGCTTTTCTTCGTAATCCTCTCCGCTCCCACATAATCCCGCAGCGCCTCGGGAATCACCACGCTGCCATCGGGCTGCTGGTAGTTCTCCACAATCGCGACCCACGTCCGGCCCACCGCCAGCCCGCTCCCGTTTAGCGTGTGCACGAACTCGGTCTTGCTTTTGCCTTCCGGACGATAGCGGATGTTCGCCCGCCGCGCCTGGTATGCTTCAAAATTCGAGCACGACGAAATCTCGCGAAACAATTGCTGCCCTGGCAGCCACACTTCAATGTCGTAAGTCTTCGCCGAAGCCGCGCCCATGTCCCCCGTGCACAACGCCACCGTGCGATAGTGTAGGCCGAGTTTCTGCAGGACCGTCTCCGCATTTCGCGTCAGCTTCTCGTGCTCCTCGTACGAATTTTCCGGCCGAGCAAATTTCACCAGCTCTACCTTTTGAAACTGATGCTGCCGGATAATGCCGCGCACATCTTTTCCATACGATCCCGCCTCGCTGCGGAAGCATGGCGTGTACGCCGTGAGCGAAATCGGCAGCCGCGCCGCGTCGAGAATTTCGTCACGATAGAGATTCGTGACCGGAACCTCCGCCGTCGGAATCAGCCAAAGATCTTTTTCTCCATGGGGCACGCGAAACGAATCGGCGGCGAATTTGGGTAGCTGTCCCGTCCCATACATCGACTCGGAATTGACGAGGTACGGAGGCAACACCTCTGTGTATCCATGCTCGCGCGTGTGCAGATCAAGCATGAAGTTCGCCAGCGCGCGTTCGAGCTTCGCGCCCAGATCCCAGTAAACCGCAAAACGCGCTCCGGTAAGCTTCACCGCGCGTTCCAGATCCAGCACGCCGAGCTCCGCACCCAGATCCCAGTGCGGCTTGGGCGTGAAGTCAAACTTCGGGGGCGCGCCCCAACGCCGCACTTCCACATTCTCTTCAGCGCTATGGCCGACCGGCACGCTTGCGTGCGGCAGGTTGGGAATTCCGGCAAGAATATCCTGCAGGCGGGCATCAAGGTCAGCCGCAGTCTTTTCCCGCGCCTGAATCTGCTCGCGCAAATCCTTCGTCTCGGCTATGGCCGGCGCAGCATCCTGCCCGGATTTCTTCAGCTTGGCGATCTCGTCCGAGGCTTTGTTCCGCTGAGCTTTCATGGTCTCGGCCTCGGTGATGGCCTGCCGCCGCTGCGTATCCACGTCGCGGAAATCCTTCAGCACCGCAGCCGGATCGGCGCCGCGCTGCCGCAGCATTTCTTCCACTCGAGTCAGATTGTCACGGACAAAGTTTAAGTCAAGCATAGGAACCAACTACTTTATCGGAAACAGGGAAGCGAATGCACGCGCCGCTGACTACTAACCACTGCAGTTCACGCTCCCCTCGCGGTACACTACAACCTCATGCCTCCATCCCCCAACGACAGCGCCGACCTCTGCGTCACCTTCGCCGGCATCGAGCTCAAAAATCCCATCATTGCAGCCAGCGGAACCTTTGGCTACGGCATCGAGTTCGAGGATGTCGTTCACCTCGATAAGCTTGGCGGATTCGTCGTCAAAGGCCTGTCCCGCGAAGCGATGACCGGCAATCCTCCGCCGCGCTTATGGGAAACTGCCGCTGGCATGTTGAACGCCATTGGCTTGCAGAACATCGGCGCAGCGGCCTTTCTCGCAGAGAAGATGCCCAAGCTTCAGCAGATAAAAAATACCGTCGTCATCGCCAACGTTTTCGGTTTCGCTCGAGAGGACTACGAACGCACCATCGAAATTCTCAACGACGGAGAGGGCATCGCGGCTTACGAACTAAACGTCTCCTGCCCTAACACCGCCCACGGAGGCATGCAATTCGGCAGCGATCCGCGATCCCTCGATGAAGTGGTCAGCACCGCGAAACGCGCCGCTCGCCGGCCCCTGATCGTGAAACTTTCGCCCAACGTCACCAGCATCGCGCAGATGGCCTACATCGCGCAGGAGGCGGGCGCCGACGCCCTCTCGCTGGTTAACACTTTCGTCGCCATGGCCATCGATGCCGACACGCGCAAGCCGCGCATCGCCAACGTTACCGCCGGACTCTCCGGCCCAGCCATTAAGCCCATCGCGCTGCGCATGGTCTACGATGCCGCGCATTCGGTGAACATTCCGGTGATCGGCATGGGTGGCATTTCCATGGCCGCCGATGTTGTCGAGTTCATGCTGGCCGGCGCGACTGCTGTGCAGATCGGCACCGCCAGCTATTGGGATCCCTGCGCCACCGAAAAGATTGTGGACGAGCTCCAGAGCTGGTGCCAGGATCATGAAGTCGCGCGCCTCGCAGACCTCACCGGCGGCATGATTTTGGAATAGAAAGTCTGATTTGCGGCTCGAGAGAAGAAGACAAGAAGAGACAGAAGAAAAGTCCTTGGGCGATGGACCAGCGGTTCTGCTTTCGCCGCTGAGGGACGTTCCTCAACGAAATGACGGAGTCCCAGCCTGAACTACCGCCCATGCGCGTACCAGATCGAGCCCGGAGACTTGAAATTGCTCCCCTCACCCCACACCACGTGCGTGTTTCCAACATTGTCGATTGCCATCGAGAAATAATCGCCGAAGGGGAATTTAAAGCCGTTGGGCAGAACGTAATCGTAGCCCCGCGCCGGACTGGAAAGCTGCGCCTCGGCCGACCACGTTGCCCCGCCGTTGATCGAGCTGCGAGAAAAAACGTTCCACAACGGAGCCTGCCGCATGTCCATCCACGCAATGCGCACATCGCCCGCGACTCCGGCGGTAATCGCCGGAAAACAATGTTCCACCTGCTCTTCGGCGGAGGAAACATCGGCCTTGGCTGACCAGCTCGCCCCACCTGTCGTCGAAGACGAAAAGTAAATACGCTCTGGGTCACCGTGCGCGGCACCAGCGTTCCACAACGCATACACCGTTCCCGCTGAGTCGGAGGCCAGCCCAATCTGCGCTCCCAGATATTCCGGCTCGCATCCCTGGGCGGCGCAATCCGGCGGCGCACTTGAAACGTCCAGCAGGGCCGTGTTCCAGCTTCGGCCGCCATCCGCGGACCGGCTCACGAAAATGCTCACCGGATGCGTATTCAATTCCTGCCGCGCATAGGCCGTCCACGAAAAATAGACGCCGCCGCTAGGATCGACTGTCGCCCCACCCGCCAACGACCACCCCGGCTCCGGATTCGGATTCACCTCGGCCGAAGAAAAATTCTGCGCATAGTCATGCGAGGCAGCCACCAGAAAGTGCTGCTCGTGATTAAATCCTACGTATACATCGGCGCCGCGCACTGCCAGCACTGGCTTGTCGGCATCCTCGGGCGAGCGCTCCGCTACCGCAAAGTACCAGGTGCGTCCAAAGTCCTGCGACCTTGCCACCATCACGTCGTGTTTGTTGTTTTGCAGCCACGAAGCGTAGACGGTCTGCTTGTCGACAGGATCGACCACAATCTGCGGATCAAACTGGCCGGTGGAAGAAACCAGCAGCGGATGCGGTGCCTCCCAGGACAATCCATTGTCATTGCTGACCTGCAGAGCAATCGTCGGCGCGGTGCAACCTGGGCAATCACTCACTGCTCCGTACTGAGGAAACAGAATATAGATGTGTCCGCGCCCATCGGCGCTCAGCGCAGGTTCCCACTGATCCCCCGTGCCGTAGCCAACGCGACGTTGTGGAGTAAAGCCAGGAACCGCCAGCGCCGCCTGTGCTGTGGCCAGCGCCAGGAACAGAAAAACGGCAGACTTTTGCACACCTCCGCGGCTGGTGTTCGAAACCACAGACTTCTCCTGGAGACACTACTGCGAAAACCTGCCCGCACTTTACAATGATCTTCGCGAAGCGTCAATTGCCCGATAAGGCCATAGGCGAGGCGGGGAATAGGGATTGGGGGATAGAGATTTATGTGAGGGCAGCCGCCCCCGGCTGTCCATCGAGCGAAGCTCGATCGCTTTTTTCTCCCCGACGTGACTTTCTGCCCGATTCGTCATCTAATAGAAGCGCGTCAGACCGGTGGAGGAATTTCCTGGCGCATCGTTAAGGAGGCGAGCACAATGGAGAAAGCCACATTCGCAGCAGGATGTTTCTGGGGAGTCGAAGCAACTTTTCGCGCCATGCCGGGAGTGCTCGCCACGCGCGTCGGCTACACCGGCGGAAACACGGATAGTCCCACCTATAAAGAAGTTTGCACCGATCGCACCGGCCACGCCGAGGCAGTGGAAATCGACTTCGATCCCGCCCAGGTTCGCTACACCGATCTGCTGAAAGTATTCTGGGAGAACCACGACCCCACGCAGCTCAACCGCCAGGGGCCGGACTGGGGCACGCAATACCGCTCCGCCATCTTCTTCCACACTCCCGAACAGCAAGCTGCGGCGCAAGCTTCGAAGGAAGCGCTGGAAAATGCGCACCGCTACTCCAAGCCGATTGTCACCCAGATAGTCCCCGCAGTAACCTTCTATCCAGCCGAGGACTACCACCAGCAATATCTGGAAAAGCGCGGCCTGGCTAGTTGCCACATCAAGGTGTAAGGGAGACAACTGTGGTGGATTCAGGTCTCAAGCCGCCGTCAGCAGCATCGGCTCCCCCTTGGTGATGACCAGCGTATGCTCATAGTGCGCCGACGCACTGTGATCGGCCGTGACCATCGTCCACTTATCCCGCGCCACGAACGCCCGGCCGGATCCCGCAGCGATAATCGGCTCAACGGTAATCACCAGACCTTCGGTGAGAATCTGATTGGCTTCCGGATCGGCATAATTCGGCACTCGAGGTTCTTCATGGATGGTCCGTCCGATGCCATGCCCTCCCAGATCGCGAATCACAGAGAATCCGCTGCGCCGAACCTCGCGCTCAATCACTCGCCCAATCTCCCACACGCGGAACCCGGCTCGCGCAACCAGCATCGCTTTTGCAAAAGCTCGTTCGGCGCATGCCACCAGCCGTTGCCGTTCTTCCGATATTTCGCCTGCGGGAACCGTAACCGCCGCGTCCGCCATGAATCCATCTTTCTCGATGGTGACATCGAGCTTCACCAAATCGCCCGCCAGCAGTGCGCGCCTGCCCGGAATACCATGCACCGCTTCATCGTTGATGCTGATACAACTCACTCCTGGAAACTTGTAGACCAGAGCCGGCGCCGATCGTGCTCCGTGCTGCCTCATCACGTTCGCGCCCACTTCGTCGAGTTCACCGGTAGTGATTCCCGGACGCACCGCACTCTTCATAGCGGCCAGCATAAGGCGAACCACCGCCCCCGCCGCCCGCATTCCGGCTAATTCCTCCGGCTCATTAATAGACATGGGACTCCCTCAACGACATGATATTCCAATGGCCGGAATTTTAGGCGCCGACAGGTTCTCTCGGTCCAAAGAAGAAAAGCAGGACAAATCCGCCAACGTAAAACGGAAGACACTGCTCAAACTTGAAGCCCATAAAGCGCAGGATCAGGCCAAACACCGCCAGCGCCTCGCACAGCGCATAGGTGGCAATGTAACCGCTCTTCCAGTGATTCAGAGTGAGCACATCGTCGGGATGCGACGCCAGGTTTTCCGCGGAGCGTAGTACCAGAGTCCGCCGGACCACGAAGACCACGCCCACAATCGCTACCCCTACGGTCGTGAAGACGTAACTCAGGGAAGGGTCCGCCGCCCGGGCTCGAAAGCCCACAACTTCGCCCACGACAGCATAAACCAAAATGCTGCCCATCATAGCCCACTGCACGACGCGCAGTGTTCTTATCGTCCCCCTCATTGTTTACATTGTCTCGCCACTGGCGAGGAACCGTTGGGGATTTGTGAGGAATTTTGCGGAGGGAACCCTCCTAGGCAATATCCGTGGGGCCCAGAGGCCTCGCGCACTCAGAGACCAGTTGTTGATCAGATCATCTGTTGATCTTACGTCCCCGTGATCTTCACGCGAAGTTCTTCCGGCAAGCGCTCGCGAATTTCCGGCGGCAGCCGGTCATGCACGCGCCGAGCTCCCTGCCTCGCCGCATCCAGCACGGTTACGGGAGCGGGTGTGGCCACGGCGACTACCAGCCAGATCAGCGCAGATAAGGCAAAGCCTGCCAGGGCCGCAATCTCCAGCCAGAACGCATGCCGCGGGCCAAAATGCCGGATCACACCAAACGCCAGCAGGAACACGCCGCCCGAAACCGACGCCAGTACGATGAGCCCCACGTCGATGATGCGGTGCATGCGCTGCCGGCTGCGGCAGCGTTCGCAAGCCGCGAAATGGCTTTCGTAGTCGCCGCGCATCTCCGGCGCCAGGCTGGAAATGTCATACCTCCAGCCCGCCAGAATTTTGCCTACTATGGGATCAATGCACTGCTGACTCATAAGGAACTACAGCGACAGCTTACAGCTGGATCGGCGGCAAGACTTCTGACTGCACCGCTACCAGCACGCGGCTCTGGAAGAGTCCGCCCCGCTCGGCCAGTGCCTTTTCCGCCTCTCTCCGCGCTATCTCTGGGTGGTTGTTCTGCTCAGAGAGATGCGCCAGCACTACAAAGGCCGCACTATTATCATAGTCCCCGGTAAAGAAATCCGCGAGTTTCTCATTCGACAGGTGCCCCACGTTACTCGCCACCCGCTGTTTTACCGCCCACGGATAGGATCCCCCACGCAACATTTCGACATCGTGATTCGACTCCATGATCAGAATGTCGGAGCCCCGCAAGTGATCGCGAACATTGACCGGCAAGTACCCAAGATCGGTAGCCACGCTCACCTTGGTCCCTTCCACGCGAAACGTGAAGCCAACCGGATCGGCGGCGTCGTGCGGGATGGTAAACGGCTTCACCTCAATATCTCCAACCTGAAAGCGATGTCCGGACTCGAAGCGCTCGATTTTCTCAAGTTTCGGACGCTCCCCATTCACCGTTCGCATCGCCCGCGCCCAGGCCGCGTGCGTGGCCCCCGTCATGAAAACCGGGATGCGCAACTTCTTCGCCAGTGTTGCCAATCCGTAAACGTGGTCGGAATGCTCGTGCGTAATCAGAATCGCCGACAGCGACTGCGGATCCTCGCCCAAGGATTTTAAGCGTTTGAAGGTCTCCCGGCAGGAAATTCCCGCGTCCACCAAAATCCTTGTGCGCGTACTCGCCACCAGCGCACAATTCCCCCGGCTTCCGCTTGCCAGCATCGACACCGTTACACACATGCACAAAAGCATACTCGCCCCCCCTGTAGATTGGGAGTAACTTTTTAGTTATCCGATACCTTGGGGTAAGGCAGTGATCAGTGTTCAGTTTCGGGATTACGGTTTCTTTCTGATCACTGACCACTGATTACTGCTTCTCCCGCAAATTGTCTATCGCCCGCCGCATCACCGCCCCGCCATAAGCTCCCGCCATCCCTGGCAGCGCAGTAAGAAACGACCCATAAACCTGGCCTCGCGTGGGTTTCACGGCCATGACCAGATAAGCCGCCAGTTCGGCGACAGGAACAAAGACCCCCACAAGCACTACCCACCTCCACGGCCAGCGTGGACGTAGCAACCCGAGCAGCATGCAAGCTCCCAGGACCAAAAGCGCCGTAAAAAGCAGATCGTTCACAGCGACGTCCACGAACCCCGTGCCCATCCCAGCAAGCGCCCCAAGCATATACATAAGAGCATCGCTCTCCGGCGCCGAAACTGGTTCAGTCGTCATTCATTTAGCCTTTTGAATGCGTGCAAACGAGAAGAGTCCAGCGCTGAATGCTTACGGCAATGTGGAAAAGCAGTTGAGCGCCGTACCATTGATGCGCGCAGTGACGTGGAAGAGCGGCGCTTCAGCGCCGCGAAGGCGCGCGCAACGTGGCGGGCTTTAGCCTGTAGTCCTTTTTCCCAGGTTTTCACTAGCCACTAACCACTAACCACTGTACTTATAAAACCCTCGTCCGCTCTTCCTTCCCAACCACCCCGCATCTACCATCTTGATTAATAGCGGACACGGCCTGTACTTCGGATCGCCCAACCCCTCTTGCATCACCCGCATAATATCGAGGCAAACGTCGAGCCCAATAAAATCCGCCAGCGTCAGCGGTCCCATGGGATGCGCCATCCCCAGCTTGAACACCTCATCGACGGCCTCCGCCGTTGCTACGCCTTCCATCACGGCATACATGGCCTCGTTCAGCAGCGGCATCAGCACTCGGTTCGAAACAAATCCCGGCGCGTCATTGACCTCCACCGGCGTCTTGTCGAGCCGTAGCGCTAGGTCACGAGTTTCAGAAAATGTTTCCGGCGAGGTGGCCAGCCCGCGAATCACCTCCACCAGTTTCATCACCGGCACCGGATTAAAGAAGTGCATCCCGATCACTTTGGCCGGACGCTTGGTCAGCGCCGCGAGTTTGGTAATCGAAATCGATGAAGTGTTCGAAGCCAGAATCACTTCCGGCCGCGCCAGCCGGTCCAGATCGCGAAAAATCTCCGTCTTGATCCCCAACCTCTCCGTCGCCGCTTCCACGATGAAATCGCACTCCTCCAGCCGGGCGCGTACGGTCACCGGCTCGATCCTCTTCAGCGCCGCCGCCTTGTCTTCCGCCGTGATCTTGGTCTTCGCGACCTCGCGATCGAGATTCTTGGTGATGGTCTCCAGCCCGCGTTCCAGAAATCGCCGCTCCACATCGCACAGAACTACGCCATACCCGCTGCGCGCAAAGACGTGCGCAATGCCGTTGCCCATCGTCCCCGCGCCCACGACTCCCACCCGCTGAATCTCCATAACGTGTGCCCCTGTGAAAACGTTCGAGTCTACCACCCGCATTCAGTCCCATGGAACTTCGCATTCAGTCCCATGGAAAAAGAACGGTGGCCCAACCTTGCGGCACTCCTGAAATGGGTGCCCACTCTTGCGCGTTCTTTGCGCAAGGGTGGGAGGCAGTCAGCCGACAGCACCAAGCGTTTGGCACGCTTCCTTCTCATCCCCACCCCCGGCGTATCATAAAAGGTCCTCGTCATTCCCACTTTTTCAGAAGGCCATCGTGTCCATCAAAACCATCATCGAACCGTTCCGCATCAAAAGCGTCGAACCCATTCGCTGGACCACCCGCCAGCAGCGCGAACAACTCCTCGAAGCCGCCTACTATAATCTCTTCCTTCTGCCCGCTGACGACGTTCTGATCGACCTGCTCACCGACTCCGGCACCGGCGCCATGTCCACGCATCAGTGGGCCGCCATCATGGAAGGAGATGAGAGTTACGCCGGCAGCCGCAGCTTCGACCGTTTCAAAAATTCCGTGCAGGAAATCTTCGGCTACAAGAACGTCATCCCGACCCACCAGGGTCGCGCCGCCGAGCGCATCCTGTTTTCCGTCGCCTGCAAAAAAGGCGACATCGTCCCCAACAACACTCACTTCGACACCACCCGCGCCAACGTCGAGTTCGTCGGCGCCGAAGCCGTCGATCTCCTCATCCCCGAGGGCCACCAGCCGAGCTTATCTCATCCCTTCAAGGGCAACATGGACGTCCCCGCCCTCGAAGCCTTGATCCATCGCGTCGGCCGCGAGCGTGTTCCGCTCGTCATGCTCACCGTCACCAACAACTCCGGAGGCGGACAGCCCGTCTCCATGGAAAACGTCCGTCAGGTCAGCGCCGTCTGCAAGCGCCACGGCATCCCGCTGTATTTCGACGCTTGCCGCTTCGCCGAGAATGCCTGGTTCATCAAGCTGCGCGAAAAAGGTTACGAGAACAAAACTCCAAAACAAATTGCGCAGGAAATGTTCCGCTACGGCGGCGGCTGCACCATGTCCGCCAAGAAGGACGGTATGGCCAACATCGGCGGCTTCCTGTGCACCAACGACGACCTCCTCGCGCAGCAGGAAAAAGACCTGCTCATTCTCACCGAAGGCTATCCCACTTACGGCGGACTCGCGGGCCGCGACCTCGAAGCCATCGCGGTTGGTGTGCAAGAGGCACTTGAGGAAGATTATCTGCGCTACCGTATCGCCTCCACCGCGTATCTCGGCAATCACATCGCGTCCCAGGGAGTGCCCATCGTGCAGCCGCCCGGCGGTCATGCCATCTATCTCGATGCCCGCGCCTTCCTGCCCCACATTCCGCCCGACCAGTTTCCTGGCGTGGCGCTGGCGGCGGAGCTTTACCTCGAAGGCGGAATCCGCTCCGTTGAGATCGGCACGCTCATGTTTGCCGCCGCCGCGCAAATGGATCTGGTGCGCCTCGCCATTCCCCGCCGCGTCTACACCCAAAGCCACATCGACTACGTCGTCGAAATCATTCTCGAAGTTTGGATGCATCGCGAACGCATCCCCGGCATGCGTCTCACTTACGAGGCCCCATTCCTGCGCCACTTCACTGCGCACCTGGAGCCCACGCCAGTGGCGGCAACCGCACGCTCCTGAGCTCCGCGCTACATTCGGCACGCAGACAATTGGTGAGATCGTGATCGGCCCCTGGTGCCGCGGCGGAAGGTGAAAGCGGAGGATTCTAGCGTTTTGCAGTGAATGAGCTAAGCGGAGACGCAACCACGCCTAAGACAAATCCGGCCAGCCAGCCGATCGCGATACAAAGGCTGCCTATCATGACCGCAGTTACAAGCACAACGACAACGGACTCGATCATGTCTGCTACATCTGTCCAGCCGAGAACGTGGCTGGTCGCCATCGTGTAGGTTCCATAGAAAAACCCGGCAACACCGCCCAGGGATGCGCCGATGCGCGCAAACTTCATGATCCACTCACTATAGTTGGCCATAGTCGCCACTCCCCTTTGTTTACGCTTCCAGTTAGCCTGTTCTCAGCGCGGCCGCGATCAAAAGAGTCAGAAGAGTCAGAACTGCGACCGAAGCCGCAAAAACGCTTGAGAGAATAATTGTGAATGGGTTTGCGCGTCATAGCAGACTTCCTTCGTGGACGGAAGCAGGAAACCATGGTCGAGGTCGGCCATTCGACTGCGAGCGTTCCGGCCTCGATCTGCCAGACCTGAAAGACGAATCGTCAACGCCAAAACAAATTGCTGGAGAAGCCGGCGTTCAAAGCTCCCGCCTCAGGGGGTGTGCACACCGCAGTGGGTCTGCTCTCCGATGAGACGAAACCTTCCAATACCTCACACGAACGAGAGCGTCCTGTCAGTGACGTGGGTCACATGTCGATGTTTGACGATTCGCCAGGAACCACCAGGCCAGGCAATGTTCCCGCGTGGTTACTTCTGTCCCTTAGGAATGGATTACTGCCGAATTAGCGCCATCTCACCACCGATCCCGCGATCAGCTCGCCCCTCGCCCAAGGTGTAAAATATCCAAGTAATTCTTACTGTTTAAGACTCCCAGGCTTGAACGCTTGAAAGGATCACCCCATGGCAACGCTAGAAGCCCCCGTGCGGCTGCGCACATCTTCCCACTCTGGCCCGTTCATTAATGAGTCCTTTTATGATTTCCGCCACGAAGACAATGCCCGCAAAATGCGCGCCGCCATCGAGCGTATACGCGGGCAACTCGGCCGCGAGTATGACCTCATCATCGGCGGCCAGCGCATCAAGACCCCCGACAAAATCAAATCACTGAATCCGTCGAAGCCGTCGCAGATTGTCGGCATCCACCAAAAAGCCGGCAAAGAGCACGTGGAACCGGCGATGAGCGCCGCGCTAAAAGCATTCGACTCGTGGAAGAAAACTCCCATCGAAGAGCGCGCCGGCCTGCTGTTCCGCGCCGCCGATCTTCTCCGCAACCGCAAAATGGATTACATGGCCTGGCTCGTCTTCGAAGTCAGCAAGAACTGGGGCGAGGCTGACGCCGATATTTCCGAGACCATCGACTTCTGCGAGTTCTATGCGCGCGAAGCGCTTCGTCTCTCGCAAGCTGAAACTCCGGTGCAGCTCCCCGGCGAGCACGACTCGCTCACCTACATCCCGCTGGGTGTTGGCGCAGTGATTCCTCCATGGAATTTTCCCTGCGCCATCATGGCCGGGATGACTCTCGCTTCCATCGTCAGCGGCAACACCGTAATCCTGAAGCCCTCAAGCGACTCCCCCACCATCGCCGCAAAATTTATGGAGCTGCTGGAAGAAGTTGGCCTGCCCGAGGGCGTAGTGAATTTCTGCCCCGGAGCCGGCGCCAGCTTTGGCGATGCCATCGTCGCGCATCCGAAAACGCGTTACGTCGCTTTCACCGGTTCCCGCGAAGTCGGACTGCACATCAACAAAGTTTCCGCCACGCAAGCTCCCGGCCAGCACTGGATCAAGCGCACCATCCTCGAAATGGGAGGCAAAGACGCCATCATCGTCGACGCCGATGCCGATATCGACTCTGCCGTCGAAGGTGTCGCTCAGGCCGCATTCGGCTTCCAGGGCCAGAAGTGCTCGGCCTGCTCCCGCGCCATCGTCGACGAGCGCGTCTACGACAAATTCCTCGACATGCTCAAAGCCCGCGTGGAAAAAATCACCGTCGGCGATCCCGCCGAAAACACCAACATGGGCGCCGTCATCAACGAGGGGTCGATGAAGACAATCCTCGGCTACATCGACCAAGGCAAAAAAGATGGACGCCTCATCACCGGCGGCGAGCGCGCCACCGAAGCCGGAGAAGGCTACTACATCCGCCCCACCGTCATCGCCGACATTCCCGCCAAATCACAACTCGAGCAGGAAGAAATCTTCGGCCCCGTTCTGGCCGTGGTCAAGGCCCGCGGTTTCGAGAACGCTCTCGAAATTGCCAACGACACCGAGTTCGGACTCACCGGAGCCATCTACACCAAATCGCGCGACAAAATCGATCGCGCCATCCGCGACTTCCACGTCGGCAATCTCTACATCAACCGCAAATGCACTGGCGCCATGGTCGGAGCCCATCCCTTCGGCGGCTTCAACATGTCCGGGACTGACTCCAAATCCGGCGGCCCCGATTACTTGTACTTATTCACCCAAGCCAAATCTATCGGAGAAAAAATCTCCTAGAAGTTCGCCCGCTTCCCGATTGTCATCCTGAGCGAAGCTGCCGTCGGGGAACGCGGACGACAGCTGCTCCTAACCGGCGTTTCGACAGCCGCTTCGTGACAAAATCTCCGCGCGCGAATAAGCTGGTTACACTTCACTCACTGGAACTACACATGAAGCAACGATCGGTTTTTTTGCTGTTCGTTGTCTGTTTTGCTTTTCTGTTACATCCAGCGGCTCAGAATTCCTCCGCCGACGCTCTTGCCACCGCTCAAAAAGTCATCCGTCCAGAACAAATCCGCGCCCACATTCGCTTCCTGGCCGATAATCTTCTCGCGGGCCGCGCCCCGGGCACGCCCGGCTATGACATCGCCGCGCACTACGTCGCCACAGAACTCGAAGGCATGGGTTTGCGTCCGGGCGCCTCGGGCGGCTGGTTCCAGCCCGTGCCGTTGCAGACAGCCGTGACCGATAGATCGGCCAGTTCGCTCGTCCTTACCGTAAAGGGTAAAGAGCAAAAACTGACTGATGCGAAAGACTATGTTCTCTCCACTTGGTTCGCCAGCCCGGGCGGCGGCAATAAAAAAACCGCCGAGAGCGACGTGAGTGCACCACTGGTTTTCGTCGGCTTCGGCGTCACTGCGCCCGATCAGCACTATGACGACTACGCCGGTGTGGATGTGCGCGACAAAATCGTCGTTTCACTTTACGGAGCGCCGGCAACGTTTCCCTCCACCGAGCGTGCCTATTATTCTGACGGCATTGTAAAAGCAAGAAACGCTGTGGCGCATCGCGCGGTCGGCATATTGGAGCTTCTCACTCCCGAAGATCAGAAACGATATGCCTGGGAATGGCTTGTGCCACAGATTCAAGTCGGAGAGATGCACTGGCTTGGCACGGACAATATCCCCCACGATTTCTTTCCCGAGATTCGCGGAAAGGCCCTCCTGAGCCGGCAGGGCGCTGAACTTCTTTTCGCAGGAGCACCGAAATCACTGGACGAGGTCTTCGCCACTGCTCAGGCGGGCAAATCGCAGTCGTTTGCATTGCCTGCAAGCGCTCACATTCATACCGTGGCTGCCCAGGGTACGATTCACAGCCCCAATATCATTGCTGAACTGAAAGGCTCCGACCCTACGCTGCGCGATCAATATGTGGTTTACACCGCGCATGTAGACCACCTCGGAATCTGCCCTGCGGTGGAAGGCGACAACGTCTGTCACGGCGCCATCGACAACGGGTCCGGCACGTCCACTTTGCTCGAAATCGCGCGCGCCTACTCTAGCTTGCCAACGCCGCCGCGGCGTTCGATCCTTTTCGTTTTTGTCACCGGAGAAGAAATGGGGTTGCTGGGCTCGGACTACTTTGCTCACTTTCCCACCGTGCCACTGAAGTCGATTGTGGCCAACGTCAACATCGACGGCGCTCCGGGTATCTATTTCCCGATGAAAGACGTAGTCGCGCTGGGCGCGGAGCATTCCTCTTTGGGAGCGGATTCGTCATCGGCGGGGAAAACTCTGGGTTATAGCCTCAGTCCCGACCCCATGCCCGAAGAGGTGGCATTCATCCGCAGCGATCAGTATTCGTTTGTACTCAGAGGCATTCCCGCAGTTGACATCAGCGACGGAATTAACGCCATCGATCCCAAGATCAATGGACTCGAAGTTATCAAGAAATGGCTGGTCACGCGCTACCACACACCGCTCGACAACATGGATCAGCCGATCGACTTCGACTCGGCGGCAAAAGGAGCGGTGATGAATTTCCTCGTCGGCTACCAGATCGCGCAACACGACCAGGCGCCCGAGTGGAATAAAGGAGATTTCTTCGGCGCTACGTTTGGGCCGCACCGCTTGGCCGAGAAGGCTGAGGAATAGCGCCGCCGCGCCGCGCGAAGAATCGACCGTTGTTGAAGTTGTCTACGACACGGGCTGGCAGGGCGCCGCAGCCGCCGGATTTCTCTCCGTGAACTGCCGCTGGTGCCAATAGGGATAAATGGGAGTCACATCGCTGGCATCATCGAGCTTCTTCACTTGTTCAGCCGACAAATTCCATCCCACTGCGCCCAGGTTCTGACGCAACTGTTCTTCGTTGCGAGCTCCAAAGATTACCGTCGAAATCGACGGACGTCGCAACAGCCAATTCAACGCCACCTGAGTGACGCTCTTTCCTGTCTCCTTCGCAACTCCGTCAAGCACGTCGACCACTTTGTACAGATATTCATCCCCTACCTGCGGTCCTTGCTCGCTGGTCTTGTGCAAACGGCTTTCCGCCGGCAACGGCTTTCCGCGCCGGATCTTTCCCGTTAACCGCCCCCATCCCAGCGGACTCCACACCAGCGCGCCCACGCCTTGATCCAACCCCAGCGGCATAAGCTCCCACTCATACTCCCGGCCGATCAGCGAGTAATAAACCTGATGGCCTACATATCGCGCCCACCCATATTTATCCGACACGCCCAGCGACTTCATCAAATGCCATCCGGAAAAATTGGAGCACGCAATGTACCTCACCTTCCCGCTCACCACTAACTGATTCAGTGTGCTCAGAACTTCTTCGACCGGAGTCAGCGCGTCAAACCCGTGCAGATGGTAGATGTCTATGTAGTCCGTCCCTAGCCTGCGCAGGCTCGCCTCGCAAGCCCGAATCAAGTGATAGCGCGACGACCCCAAATCGTTCGGCCCAGGCCCCATGCGGAAGGTTGCTTTGGTCGAAATCAGTACATTGTCGCGGCGGCCAGCAACGGCCTTGCCAAGAATTGTTTCAGAAAGGCCATCGGAGTAAACGTCGGCGGTGTCAAAAAGATTGACGCCCGCTTCCAGGCAGATGTTCATGAGGCGAGTTGCCTCAGCAACATCGCTCGCGCCCCACGCTTTGAAAAATTCGTTCCCGCCACCAAATGTTCCAGTGCCATAACTCAACAGAGGTACTTTCAAACTAGAGTGTCCCAGCGTTCGAAATTCCATGGAAGAGTAGATGCGACACCCCAAGGGACGATGCAGTAGAACATTTTTGCAGAAACACAAAAGCCGCCTCTTGCGAGGCGGCCTTGTTCAAATCGCGAAGAAGCTTCTTACGGCATTGCTCCCGCCGGCGATTGCGGCGCCGGAGTCGCCGTAGTCGCGGCCGCAGCTTCGTTCAAAATCCGGTGATGGATGGTGAACAGCGCCAGCTCCAGCCGGTCTGACACGCCAATCTTGTCATACACATTTCGCAGATAATTCTTGATCACTTGTTCGGTCGTCCCCAGCTGCGTGGCGATCTCCTTGTTCTTATAGCCCTGAACAATCAGCGCTACGATGCGCAGCTCTTTCGCCGTCAACCGGTCGCGCACCCGCAGTCCGACCATATCGTTTTCCGTGAGCTCGCTCGGCACCGCCACGTCCTGCACCCAGGTCTCGCCGCGCGCTACCTTGCGCACGCAATCCACCAGCGCCGCGCTGGTGACGTTGCGATAGACCACGCCATGCGCCCCATTCGCCATGTGCCGCTGCGCGCTCTCGCCAGTGTCGGCCAACACGACGACGCGTGTCTTGGCCTTGTTGGCTGACTGCACAATCGCCGCGAAATCGTTGTGAAAGCCCGCCGCCACCACCAGTACTGCGGCACGAAATTTATCCAGAGCCATAAACATCTGCTCCGGCGTCTGAGCCTGCGCCACAATGCGCATCTCGTCTTCCACTGCCAGCACCTTGGCGATGCCCGCTCGGAAGATTGCCTGGTTATCCGCCAGTATCAGTTTGAGCATGTTATCGGCGCTCCAAAATTAGTTGTCATTCCGAACCAGCGCTTTTCGCGCCGCGAGGAATCTGGACGAGCCGCGCGGCGTGAAGCGTTCTTTGCGGCGCAATAATCGCGCGTCGTTCGCTTCCTTGATTAATTCCGCACGAACTCATATGAATCGATCACGCAAGCCACACCCTTGCCGTCTGCGCTGCCGCCAGTGGGATCGGTGCGCACCACGCGTCCTTTGCACTGAATCACCACGTTTTCCTGCCCCCCGGTAACGTCCGGTGGCAGCGTGATCTCGAACTCCACGGGCGACCCAACGTCCAGCGATGCGTCGGCGCGAATATAAACTCCCGCCGCGCTCAAGTCTCCCGTTGTTCCCTTGGAGTCGCTACTTGCGCCCTCTTTATGTATCTTGATCGGCAATTCCAGCGGAAATCTTTTTCCGGTCCGTGCTTCGGACACAATACCTCCTCTTTCGTAGCCCAGCTCTTCCTGGCCCGATCCTCTTGATCAGATCTGTCTTGATCAGATCTCGATCTGAGCTTCCTGCGAATTCTCAGCCAAACTCGGCCAATGCCATGAGAATACGCCTCTGGCAGGCGGATCGCCTTTTTTTCTTGCTTAGGGGCGGTTATATCACGGATCAGACTGCTATAAAAGCCTGATAACGAATTAGTTAAGGGTAGAACCTAGATTCCCCCTAAGCGACATCCGAGCAGGCGGCACGAATAAAGCTTCGCAGGTGAAGTGCCGATTGGACAAGAGTAAGACTTGGAATGCCTCAATTCTCAGCGGCTGTAACCCCGATACCCGCCTCCGGATAATTTGCTTCCGCGCCAGCCTGCGACTGCCCAGGCGTCTTCCATCTCCGGCCCAACCTTTAAGCATATCCGGCGCTGCTTGCTCATGGCACGGTTTATATTGCAACCGAAGCCTCCGTGATACCGTCTGATAAGCACTTTGTCTTTTTTATGGAGAATCCTCTGATGCCCACTCCATTTTTCTCGCAAGCGCACGCGATTGACCCGCTGCGCCACTTCATCTGCCTCGCGAGCATCGTTCTCGTTGCAAGCACCTGTCTCTTAGCCCAGCAGCCTCCGCAAAAGCCCTCCACCCCAACTTCCGCCGCGAAAACCGGCGAGGAAAAGCCCAGTGTCTCCGTCTCGTCGCGAGCTTTAGTTGAATTCAACGATGCCCTCGAAGAACTCGCCGCCAAGGTCTCTCCCGCCGTGGTTCAGATTCTCGTAACCGGCTATGGTCCGGTACACGAGGAGAATCGCACGCAGACTGCTCTTATCGTTCGCCAGCACGCCGTCGGTTCTGGGGTGATCGTCGACCCCTCCGGCTATATCGTTACCAATGCTCATGTGGTGGAAGGCGCCCAGCGCATCCGCGTAGCCTTGCCCCTCCCGGGGGATTCCGGCCGTGCCGTACCTGTCGGTAAACGTCATATCCTCGAAGCTCGCCTCGTCGGAACTCACAAAGATACCGATCTTGCGCTGCTAAAGATCGATGAGAAAGATCTCCCCACGCTTCCCCTTCTTTCCCAGCAGCGTGCACGGGTCGGTCAACTCGTCTTCGCCATCGGGAGCCCCGAGGGCCTGCAGAATTCTGTCACCATGGGCGTGGTCAGCGCCGTGGCCCGACAGGCCGATCCTGACAAGCCGCTGACCTACATTCAGACCGATGCCCCGATCAACCCCGGCAATAGCGGCGGACCGCTGGTCGATATGAACGGCGCGGTTGTCGGCATCAACACTTTCATTCTTTCCCAAGGTGGAGGCAGCGAAGGCCTGGGCTTCGCCATCCCCGCGCGCATCGTCGATTTTGTCTACCACAGCCTGCGCAAGTACGGCCACGTGCATCGCGTCGAAATCGGCGCCGTGGCTCAAGAAATCACGCCCACCATCGCCGAAGGCCTCCTTCTTGCGCAACACTGGGGCGTCATTATCGCCGACCTCAAGGCGGATGGCCCCGCTGCCGCTGCGGGTCTGCAGGTTCAGGATATCGTTCTCACGGCCGACGACCGCCGCATCGAAACTCTTCCCCAACTTTCCTCTGCGTTGTATCTGCACCGCCTCGATCAGGTGCTGAAGCTGGAAGTTCTGCGCGGCGATGTAAACAAGAACGAAAAGAAAATTCTTTACGTCCCCGCCATCGAGCAGCGCGACCCGATGGATCAACTCTTCGATGCGGCCGACCCTGAGAAAAGTCTCGTCCCGCGTCTCGGCATTCTCGCCGTTGATCTCACTGCCGACCTTCGCAATCAAATCGGATCAACTCGCATTGCCTCCGGAGTGGTCGTCCTCGGCCGCGCCGCCGACCTCATCACCCCCGACACTGGACTGCAAACCGGCGATGTGATTCACTCCCTCAACACCACGCCGATCGACTCTATGGACACCCTGCGCGCCGCCGTCGTCAGCCTGAAGACGGGCGACCCCGTAGTCCTGCAAGTCGAACGTTCCGACGGCTTTACTTATTTAGGTTTCGAGATGGAGTAGCTCTCTGATTATTGGCAAACGCCTAATCAGCAGACGCCGGTGCCGGAAATGCACATGTGGGGACAGCCGCCCCCGGCTGTCCATTCGAGCGAAGCTCGATCGCTCTTCGCCGGCTCTGGCAAACTTCCGGCACTCTGGTTGCCTTGAGCGTCTTTGCCGTAAAATGTCTTACACGCGCCCGTAGCTCAACTGGATAGAGCATCTGCCTTCGGAGCAGAGGGTTGGGAGTTCGAGTCTCTCCGGGCGCACCACGTCTTTTTAGTTCAATGGGTCACGACCACGCCCTTTCTATCTTTTCTGGAATGCTGAGGCATAAGTTGTTGCTTGCTGGCGCTCGGGGTTGTTTTTAAAACTTATTCGTGGGCTCCTCCACCCAAAAGTCATAGGAAAAGTTTTTGAATCGTTCGGATTCGCCTGCGGTACATTGTTTCCATGGTAGCCGAGCTTCCGCCTGCGATCGCGTTCATGCTGAGTGAGTTTCGGGGCAACAAACTAGGGCTGTCGGATGTACGCAGGAGACTCAGCGATGAGTCATTCGTTAGGGATTTTCTCGATCAGTGTCTCGCGGGTATCGGAACGTTTAAGTATGCCGATCGTCTGGAAGCACGGGTCGACAAGTTCGATGTGTATGCCGGACATAGCCTTAATCCCCTCTCGCCCGACGGCAAGTGTCGAATGCCTGGGTGCAGGGTCGCATATGCGCACCAGTTCGCACGCAACGCTTGTCTGTATGCGGATCGCGTTGTTATACCGGACCCATTCAGCTTCACCGTCGATGAAACAACTGACGAGGAAATGCTCGTGTTACTGGTGGTTCTGAAGATTCTGCAGCCATTACTGGAGGCTGGGATCATTGTGTTCGGCCCTGCTGCCGCCTGGTCGTGTTCGGATTGCGCGAAAGCGATCAGGGAGGCAGAAAAACAGGTAATGGCCCAGTTGTGGCGGGTGTTCAAGCAGACTAAGCCAGACGTGTTCAGATACAAGGATGGCCGGCGATGGCACATGTCTTTCGGGTCACCGTTGTTTACAAGCGCGGGAGACGAGTTACGGATTACCGTTCCAGCGACCAGAGAAGCAATTGCTGCCTCAAAGCCAGACGTGGTGCTGACCGGCAAGAATGCGATGGACCTTGTTCTGCACTATCGGAAGTTTTTGCGGGGACACTTCGCTCAATGTGCCCAGGGTGTGGTGTTCAGCTCCCATATGGGTGGCAGTTGCAATAGTACGGTGGCGACTAACACGCGGGTGGAAGCTGCAGGATACCGGCTGCTGGATCGACGCAAGGTGGGATTTGCGCAACCGGACTGGTCACTGCTGCGGACGGTCCCATTGCCTGCTCTGGAGCGCCTAAACGCCCTGCAGGCGCTGCAGGTGCGTAAGGAGGCAGAAAAGGCAATGCCAGCGTTTCGCGCGATGCTGCAGCGGGATCTTATGTCGCTGGAGAACGTCTCCGATGATGCGGAAGAGAAGCGGGCGCTTGAGGTAGCCGCCGAGCTTCGAGTGGCAGCACGGGATCTGCAGGGGCAGCTTGCGAGTCTCCGGTTACCCTCCGTTCGGCGGAGCGAGAACCTGTTTGTTGGCCTCGCAATCGCACTGGAGATCGTTGCCTTGAGCACTGGAAATCCTACCGCCATGCTTGCGGTCAGCGGCGCATTCGCCTCGCTAATGCTTGCAGCTCACAAGAGCGAGCGTGACCGTCAGGAAAAGCAGGAGGCATTTGCTCACCAGCCAGCCTACGTACTGCTTACGGCGGAGCGCATTCACGGAAGCAGACACTAGAGCGAATGAGAGTGTTCATTGTGTGACCAAAGTTGCAGAGTCGAGCACCGCAATGTCCGTCGAGCCAATGAAACGCTCTGACCTTGGGTGGCGCAGCGCTTCCGCCGCTGCGATCGACGTCCTACCTCTACCGAGGCTTTAGCCGCTAAGATACTCGGGAGAGTGGAACTAAAACGCGCTCCCGCCGCCTCCACCAAATCCCCCGCCGGAAAACCCTCCGCCCCCGCCAAAGCCGCCACCACCGCCCCATCCCGATCCCGTGGAGCTGGCGCGCGGTGCCGACACAAATACCTGATGCATATCCGTCGCCATGCCATGCATGGATGACGAGAACAGAATCGGATTGAATGCCATCCCGTATGCATAGCCCGCCGGAGCCGCGTACCACGACGGCGGATCTTTCACGATGCCGGCAAAGGCCTGTGCCCAGTGATGCTCCACTCCCAGCGCCATCGCATACGGAAGAAATTTTTCGAACGTATCCGGCGGCATGGTTTTCAGTCGCTCAGCATCCACGCGATTCATGAACTCCTGAAATCCCAACACGGCAATGTGAGTACGCGCTCCCTTAAGTGTTTTTGCCGTCATCACACGCGCAAACAACCACCAGATCACCGCCGATATCAGCACGCACACGACGTCCGCCGGGATCGAACTGAGAAAATCGACCCATCCCAGGAACTGCAGCACTACAAACGGAACCAGAATCGCGACTGCCGCGCCAATGCTGTAGGCATTCGCCGATTCAGGATCGAGCGTATAAATGCCTTTCTGCTTCAGCGCCGACATAATGTCGGTGCGGATCGCAGGCACAGCAGTATAAAAACGATTCCTCAAGCTGGAGAGCCGAACCTCAGGCGCGTCTCCAACGAAGATGTTTTCCATCATGACACGCTCGTGGGGCGCGAGCCCGCGCCAATCCTGCCTCTTTTGCAGCAGATGAAAAATGTAATCCTTGTGGTGAAAGACGAGCCCCTTGTCGTCCGTCTCTTCAATCTTGATGAAGCCGCGCACAGCAAGATCGACGATGGTCGATGTAATATCGCGCGGATGAATGCGATCATCCAGCAAAGTTCCCGCCTCCGCCGGAGAAACCCCCGCCGGCGGTTCATACATCGGCGCTACCGACATCCCCGGATCGGGATCGCGCCCCGCGTACCACCACAGCACGAACATCACAATGAACGTAACGGGCGGGAGAAATACTGCCGGATTGCTGCCGATGAACCAGAATAGTTTAGTAATCCGTCCGGGCTCTTTAAGAATGCCCTTGGGAATATAAACGTCAATCGTCATTCCCCCGCGCATGGGGAGAGGATTGGTGGTCTCGAACTCAGCGTCCGCTCCGTCGACCTTCGCGGTCGCATCGCGGCCGGTCGAGCCGTATACGCCGGTGAACGCCTGCGCCCGCAGAGATCCGCTGGCCTCTGTGGGGAGGTTTACGCTGGCCGCGGCATGATCGATGGGCACGGGCCAGTCATTACCTGTGACGTTCCAATAAAACTCGTCGTAACTGTCGAAAAAGCGCGTCCCATTGCGCACACGATAATCGATCTCCACCGTGCGCGTTGCATTGATCGCGTCGGGAATGTAGATCTTCAGATCGCGATACGCGCCCGATGTCGACGAATCGTACTTCAGCTTCCCGCCATTTCCATCGGTGACGGCGGTGAGGTCGACGAAAAGTTGATAGTTCGTTCCATTCGGTCCCGGATATTCGATGGGAATCGTCCGATGAATGCCGTGCCACTCTCCGACGAAAGTCAGCGTGATGGTCTCCTTGACCAGGGCGCTTCCGTCTTCATTCACAGTGATGGAGTCTTGAAAGTTGGAGACACGCCAGGATTTGGCGGCAGCAGGCGCGGAGAACGCAAAAATGATTATCAGGAGACACAGAAGCCCGTTAATTCTGACGCGTGTCATCCCGAGCGAAGCGAGGGACCTTGGTTTCCTCAAACGGCACCGCAGAAACGCCGTGACCATCGCGGCCTCAGAACTTGACCGCAACCGGTTCGCGGTCGGCCTCGGTGGTCTCGAAGAACTGCCGGGGCTGGAAGCCGAACATGCCGGCGAGAATATTGGTAGGGAACACCTGAATCTTGGTATTGAGATCGCGCACCACAGCGTTGTAGTAGCGTCGCGAGTTCTGGATCGAGTCTTCGGTCTGACTCAACGATCCCTGCAACTGCGTGAATTCCTCTGAAGCCTTCAACTCAGGATAATTCTCCGCCACCGCAAACAAGCTCTTCAGCGCTCCGGTGAGCTGATTCTCGGCGACGGCCTTACCCTCGGGCGTAGTTGCCTGCATGGCCTGCGACCGAAACTTGGCAATGTTTTCAAAGGTCCCTTTTTCGTGCGTCGCGTAGCCCTTCACGGTCTCAACCAGATTGGGGATCAGGTCATGGCGCCGCTTCAGTTGCACCTCAATATCGGACCATGCCGAGTCGCAACGAACGCGCAACTGCACCAGGCTGTTGTACATCCCGATCAGCACGACCGCGATGACGACGAGGATTACGAGAAAGATGATGCCGGCCATGAGTCTCTCCTTTTGTCATTCCGAACAAGCGTTCTTTGCGCTGTGAGGAATCTGAGCGAGCCGCGCGAAGCGTCGCAGCCTGCCTGGAAAGCGCAGCGCCGAAAGGTTCCTTGCGACGCAATGATCGCGTGTTTGGCTCGCTTCCTTACCGAAGGCTTGATCTCGGAATCTTAATCCTTAAGACAAGGGGACGGTAGCACAGCGCGGGCGAGGGCGCAAACGAAGGCGGCGGCGATGCTGCAATATACCGCTGGACAGCCAGTAACCAATTGGATATAAGGGGGTTAACGTGCTATCTGTCAGAACTCCGGCGGCGTGTTGAGGCTGGAACTCGGCAGCCCATGCGGATCAGTCTAATTATTGTTACCTGTTGGGAAAAGGAAATCGTTGGTGCGATTGAATGAGTTCAAATCCCTGGCTTCGGACAGTGGGAACTTCCGTCAGCGCTATCCTATTCCTAATTGGCTTGGCCGGTGTTCCCCGCAACCTGACCACTTGGTTCAGGTGGTTATCTATCCTGAAAACCAGCGTGCCCTGGTGGGTTTTAATTGTTGCCTCAATTGCCTTGGCAGGTTTGACGTGGGGACCGATGATCGTACGGCGCACGAAGAGAAAGCGTCGGGATGACATAAGGTACGGGGACACTATCAAGCTGATTCACAAGCGAACTGGCTGCTCGCTTCACTCTCACAATATCCCCTATTCCCATAATTACAGTTCAAAGCAACAACAAGTGACAGCATTCGCGGGCGCAGATACGAACGACTACTGGATTGTCAAGAAGCCGCACGGCTTAGGGAAATTCGTTGGAAAAGGATACCCAGTACCAAACCACGACATCATCCGACTGGAGCATCGCAACACGACAAGGAACCTCCACAGCCACACAGGGAAACCGTCACCCATCACGGCGCAGCAAGAGGTCACAGCTTATGGCACGGACGGGGTTGGCGATACAAACGACAATTGGCGCATCGACGTGGAGGACGGCGGCGAATGGAGAGAAAATGTGGCTATCCGGTTGATTCACGTTGGGTCAGGCTGCGCTCTTCACTCTCACGGTGGACATGGTCATCCGCAGTTCACCGCCGGCCAGCAGGAAGTAACCTGCTTTTCCGATAGGGACGAAAACGACTTTTGGTTCGCCGTAAAAGTGCATGACGGCAGTTAATGGTGAGCCAGCCCCCTTGATCTCGGAATCAGTGGGACGTTAGCACAGAGGGAGCGCACGCGCAAACTGACAATCGGAGTCTATTGCTGCGGGGCGAAGTAACCTTTGCGGGCACGGACTTGCAGGTCTTTTTTCACCGCAGAGATTTCGATGGAGCGGTAGCGGCCATCGGCATCGAAATCGGCGGGCTTGTAGGAGACCACGTACTGGCTGCGCAGTTCATCTTCGATGGCGGCGAAAGAGTGGGTCATGTCCTTCATCTTGAAGGGGAAGAAGGCTCGGCCGCCGGTGGCTTCGGCGATTTGTTCGAGAACCTTGTCGCCACGCAGGATCAGGCCGCTGTCATCGGTCGAGATCGCATAAATAATGACTTCGGCGCGTTGCGCCATTTCGATGGCTTGCGCACGCGAAACTTCACTCTGGTTATCCTCGCCGTCGCTCACGATTACGATCGCCTTGCGCACGGGATGATCCGGACGATCCTTCAAGAATTTTTCTTTGCACGCGCGGTAGATGGCATCGTAGAGCGCAGTGCCTCCGCCATCCTGCAGCCGGTGCACGCCGGCGGAGAGCAGTTGCACATTGTCGGTGAAGTCCTGGGCCATCTGACTCTGCTTGTTGAATCCAACGACGAACGCTTTGTCAAAACCTGCGCGCACGGTTTTCTGCAGAAAGCTAGTGGCGGCGTCCTGCTCGAAATCAAAACGGCTGTGCACCGATCCGCTCACATCGATGAGCAAACCGAGGTGCAGGGGCAGGTCGGTTTCGCGGCGAAAATTCACAATCGACTGCGGCGGCTTGTGATCGTCGAGGATGGAAAAATCATTTTGATTCAGGTCGCGGACAAATTTTCCGTGCTTGTCGGTGGCGATAAACAGCACGTTCACTTCGTCCACGCGTTTGTGGATGGTGAGCAAAGCCCCAGCTTGGGGATCGTCAGAATCAGAGGCGGAGGCGTCCACGTAGGCAAGGCCCGCTGCGCTGGTGGCATAGACCTGCGATTGAACGACGACCGGCGACTGGGCGACGGCCGGCGTTGCCAGGGCCAAAGCCGTCAACAGCGCCGCGACCGGCACTACCCAGACAAAAAAATGCCCGCTCGGGTATGTGTACTTCATTCCCAAAGAGTCCAAAATTTTCATTCCAAACAGCCCAAACAGAGCTTCCAATAGATTAGATGCAAGCCGGATGCCGTAGATGGGGCCCATTTGCCCCATCCTTCCTTGACTTTAGAGGGACATGCGGCGGAACGCCAAGTTACAAAAGGAGCACGCGACGGGTCATGGCCCTCGGGCTATCACAGCCGACCCTCAACCCATGTTCCAGCCGCGGAGCGGGGGAAAAAGAGCTAGTTTCGTAGGGACGACCCACGTAACAGTTGCGGTTCCCGCGGGACTAATTCCACAAACCCGAGATTACAATGAGTTGGTACACCCCGGGAGGAACTCGTACTAATGAAGATCAAACTAATGAAGATCAACAAGACCGCTGCATGTTTCCTTGCGCTATGCCTCTCTGCATCCACAGCACTCGCCGCCAACGACGAGAGAGAAGAGGACCGCGTGAGAGATGCCGGTGAGGTGATGAAAGAGATCCTGAACATCCCTGACGACATTCCGCAAGATCTACTCGACAAAGCAGAGTGCGTGGTGGTTTTGCCGTCGGTGAAGAAGGGCGCATTCGGGGTCGGGGGCAGCTATGGCCGGGGCGTTATGATATGCCGTGGAGGGCAGCACTACACCGGTCCTTGGGGAGCACCAGCTCTTTACGCGCTCGAAGGCGTGAGCATTGGATTTCAGCTGGGTGGCCAGGCCACCGATTTCGTTTTACTGGTGATGAATCCGCGCGGTGCGCGCTCACTCTTATCCAGTAAAGTGAAGTTGGGAGCCGACGCCTCCGCTGCCGCCGGTCCCAAGGGCCGCACCGCCGAGGGCGCGACCGACATTGTGATGAATGCGGAAATTCTTTCGTACTCGCGCAACAAGGGACTTTTCGCTGGAATCTCGCTCGAAGGTTCCACCTTGCGCTCCGATGGCAATGCGAACGAGAAACTCTACGGCAAGAGATTATCCGCCAAGGAAATCATTGTGGAGCACAAAGTTTCAGTTCCGGCATGCGCGAAAGAATTAGTGGCGCTGCTGGATAAGAAGTCGCCCAAGAACCTGTCGGATCCAAAATCGCTGGAGTAATTCAAGATCTGAGATTGCAACGCGCAGACCAAGCCTCGCCGATCCGCTATCACGATGAGGAATGGGGCGTGCCTGTTCATGATGACAACAAGCTCTTCGAGTTTCTCATTCTGGAGGGCGCGCAGGCCGGGCTGAGTTGGGAGACAATCCTCAATAAACGCGAAAACTACCGCTCCGCTTTTGACGGCTTCGACCCGCAACGAGTGGCACGATATGACCGTCGGAAAATCGCGCAGTTATTAAGAAATCCAGGCATCGTGCGCAACCGCTTAAAGATCGCTTCGGCGGTTTGTAATGCGCAGGCACTACTGCGCGTACAGAAAGAATTCGGCACCTTCGAAGGCTACATCTGGCAATTTGTGAACGGCGCACCACGTGTGAATCGATGGAAATCACTGACCCGAGTTCCTGCTCGCAGCCTGGAATCGGATGCCATGAGCAAAGCGCTGAAGAAACGCGGCTTTAGTTTCGTAGGATCGACGATCTGCTACGCCTTCATGCAGGCCGTCGGCATGGTGAACGATCACACGCTGCAGTGCTTCCGTCATGATGCTCTCGATTTGATTAAGTCTTGAGAACCGAATTGGATTAGGCGCCGGGATTGGATTTAAGAGCCTGTTAAGCTAACATAGACACCCGAGCCGGGATGGCGGAACTGGCAGACGCAGCGGACTCAAAATGCCCTGTCGCTCACCTGTAAGTCTCACTTCTCCAATAGCTTCAACTAGATGCGTTGTGGGCTGACGCGCATTCTTTGCCATTTTGCTCATGCTGTATCAAGGTGATGGTCACAGTTTGGGCACAAATCTGCCCCTCAGTCGAGGTACCTCGCTAGAGCACTCTCCGACTGCGCTGAATGTATTCGTCGAGGTCTCGTACATCAAAACGCCACGGACTGGTGCCGCCCCCGTCTTCGATGTACGGAATCAGACCTAGCTGAACGAGATTGCGGAGCTTCCACTCGCTGATTGCAAGATATTCGGCTGCTTGCTTGGTCTTCACGAGCCTTGGAACGATAGGAGCCTGTTTGGGTGATCTGTTCATGGGCTAGGATGATACAGAAGTCGCTCGCAGCCTCTCACTCAGCGAGCTAGACCATTCGCCGACCTTCGTGACGCGCACACTCCCGTCCGGCTGCCCACGCACCGAGACCTTGTCCAGCCGCGCAGCCGCGTACAAGCCGGATCGAAATCTGTTGCGGCTCCGCTGGTCGGTGCCGACACCCCGAACAATGAAATGCTGACCGACGCTCAGCCTGTGAGCGCGGGCCGCAATCTTGCGGTACTTGCCCGGTTGCTCGACTCGCAGACGGAGATAGGAGTGTCGAAGCGCGATGCAGTTCTTATTGCCGCACGACGCATCGACTACCTGACCGGGAGGGACGGAGCCGTGAACGTCGATCCAGTTCCGCCGCCGCCGACCGTAGGCGGTGGACGCGTTGGCGATCTCTTCGCAGTCGCCGTGTCGCTTTGTTGGTGAGAACTTCCCCATCGTGAAGCGGGTCGTCCGCCCTACGCTGACTTTTTCTGGGCAGCTTTTACCTTCGCCCATCGCGCTCGCTGAGCGGCTGCGATCTTCCTGCGGGCCGCAGCCGACATCGTCTTCTTGGGCATGGTGATAACGTTCTGCTTCTGCTTGCCTGTCCCGCGTACCTTCGCCCATCGCGCCCTCTGGGCGGCCGCGATCCTCGCCCTTCCTGCTGCTGAAATCTTGCGCCTAATTCCAGTTCGTCTTCCGTAAGAGTCGCCATTGAGCGCGGCGAGTGCCGCGTCAAGGCGCTCGACAGTTCGCGCAGCCTGATCCCGCTCCTTCTTCAACTGCTGGACACAACACCAGCCAAGTTCATTGAATTCTCCTCGCCGGGGATTGTATCAAGTCGAGGCATGACCTCCTCACCGCGTCTCCCGATCCAGCCACTTCTCGACCTGCACTGGAGACCACTCCTCCAGAGCACGAAGCACTCCCCTTACAGAGTCTTGCCGCACCAGCGCCCCATTTTCATCCACCGGTGATAGCGGTCACAGCAGCAAACGGTCAGGAGAAATAGCATCGAAACGGTTTCGATGCAAAATTCTGAGGCACTTCTATGAACATGCGCACAGTGACCGTGGTGGTTTTAGTTTTCTTCTTTGCCGCGACCCTTGCGGGGCAGACCAAGGTCGCCGGGAAGCAGCATTGCCCGAAACCGCAGGCGCTTGCGACAGCGGAGCCGGGCGATGAAGCCGGGCATACGATGACGTTGGAGAAGAGCACTTGCACATGGTTGATTCCGTTCGAAATGGCAGGCGAAAGGGCGACGGCAGGAACCTTTGTCGCGTTCTCCGAATCGAGTCTCCACCGAGCCGCAACACATGGGACTTATGTCGGCAGTATGGAAAATGGCGATCAGTTCTACATTGAATTTCACTGGACTAACTTGAAAAACGGCACTCCTGCGGAAACCGTAAAAGGTTATTGGGCGTTCACGGGCGGGACTGGAAAGCTGAAGGGAATAACGGGTAAGGGCACCTACACCGCAACGGAGAACGAGAATGGCGGCGAGGCGAATATGGAAGGCGAATACTCGGTGCCGGAGAAGACGGATACAAATCCCACAAACTAACATCACAGATTTCAACTTTCGCCCGGAGAGAACGAAGAACGGCTGGAATGCTGCGTTGAGTCCATGCCCCAGTGCGCTTGGTTCCCGTGGGGAAGCCGACCTTCCCAGATCAGCAGCAGGACTTGCAGAACGCAGCGGACTTCAGTCTAGCAAGCGAATGTGACGGGAGTGTTAAGTTTGGCAGACTAGCTGTAGAAGCCAATTCTAGGGCGATTGGGCTGCCGGAGGGGGTTTGGGGCGGTTGTGGCGTTTCAGAGGCGCAGGAGGGCTTTTTAACCACCCAGAAACCTCTGTCGCGATGCAGTTGCCCTTGGTAAGCTCGACGTGCATAGCTGGCAATGAGCGACATCCGCTGAATGATGGAGTAGAGACATGTACATGCTAGCCCCTCTTGCCGAACACTACGATGACGGATTTGGAGCCATTGGAGATGCCTTCCGTAACGCAGCACAAACGCTGAGAAAAACAAACGGAGGTGATGGGAGTGCATCTCTGGACGACTTACCCGAAATTTATCTGCTCCGCCACGCGGTTGAGTTGTTCCTTAAATCGGGAATCATAATCATGCATCGTAGGATGAAACTCCGCTATGATTCAGAACCGCACAGCAGCGCTACACCTCTGATGAGGACATCCTCAGGAAAGTGGAAGCCCCTGCTCAATACTCATGACATCCTCGGGTTGTATGGCTACTGGAGGGCGCTTATCGACGGAAATCGAGACAGGCTCATCAAGTTGATGTCGCGCACTGCCGATCTGGATGTGCCTACGGAATTGGATGGCTGGATTAAAACGCTTGGCACAGCCGACCCCAACAGCGACTACTTTCGTTACCCCGTCAGCAAGAATCCGGCTGCGGACAAGGCAAAGTCACCGTTCAAAGAGGTTGCCCCTCAGTCGCTATTTGCCGCTGAGTCCACGGAATATGTCAAAGCCCTCGTACTCGAAAATGCGAAAGGTGAGGTGGTAAAGACTTTCAAATACGATAAGGCAACGAGCAAGGCAGTAACCGAAGCAGCCAGAGGGGCGGCAGAGATGCTCAGCAATTTCCACTTTATGATGCGAGTGGAATTGGCTGGCGGTTGGTAGTAGCCCTAGTCCGCTCTTCGCGTGACAGCACAGCGGTAATTCTGGCGGTGGGAAAGCGAGCCGGGTTTGGGGCTAGGATACGCTTTTCACACTTCAAAGTTCACAGCAAGGTGTAGTCGAAATCCTTGTCGCTCCCATTCTTTCACTTTAGCTCTCATTGACTCCTTTGGAAAAATTGCTGTCTCAGTCCGCCCTTGCAGAAATAGCAGCGCGTTGGAATACATCTGTTCGGCTGCTAAGCCCTCAACAAAACTTGTAATCTGAAGGAAGCAATCTAGGCGACTTCCCTCAAGTCCGTGAACTTCAACCGGAAGAGCAGCCTCGCCCAAGACGACGCGATTATCGTCTATGAGTTGTGCGAAGAGGCTCCGATATTCCGACCCGCGAACCCACGTACAAGATATAGTTCCGAACTGTAGAAGCCCATGGCAGTAGAGTTCCCGTATCTTTCCGCCAAAACGTGACGCAGCTTCTCGAAAAGGACGCACAAGTTTAGCCCGCCACCGCTCGGCATACATAAACGGAAAAGCTCGATCCTTCCCCGGAATGCTGGTAAAGAACGCGGGATCGTAAACTTCGTATGGATCGTCTCCGTACTGCTCCAGAAAAGCATCAACACAAAAAAGCTGCCAGATGAAGAACCCGACCGCAGTATCTTCGAACACCTTGGCGTTGAGGTGGAACTCCTTGACCCTAATCATCGGGAGCTTGAAGAAATCACAAATGGCAGCCTTCCTTTCATCATTTCGAGGGTCATGTCCACTACCGTCAAACTCGATTGCAAGATATGCCTTGTTGTTCTTCGATACGAGGGTGTCGAAGTGGGCTGTGAGCGCGTACCTGTAAAGCGTGTCAGAAATTCCTGAATTTTCGATTCTTATCGCGTCGGCAATCCGTATTTTCGCAAAGGGTTCAGTTCCAGTGGCTTTGCAAACACCTTGGACGTTGCGTTAAGTGCTCGGTCAAATGGAATCTCAAGAGCCTAAAATATGTCGGACTCATCTTTCACGACCTACGTCGAAGTGCCGCTCGCAACGCTCGCGCCAGCGGCGTGGCGGAAGGCGTGATTATGAAAATGGGCGGATGGAAAACTCGCTCAGTCTTTGACCGATATGCTATCGTTGCGGAGAGTGACATGGCGGACGCGATAGAGCGAGTAGAAGCACTTCGGGCACAGTTTGGGCACAAAGAGCCAGAAATTGCACCAGAAGAAGGGCATGCTGGAAACCCGCAAAATCAGCGTAAGCTTCAGTAGCAGTTAAACTTACCTTAAAGCGCCGGGATGGCGGAACTGGCAGACGCAGCGGACTCAAAATCCGCCGGTACTTAGTACCTTGGGGGTTCGACTCCCCCTCCCGGCACCACACTAACTCTAGCCGCTCCAGTGACTTCACCGAAACTTCAAGCCAGCACCAGAAGCATTAGGCTCAGTGCTTTCGACAGTAATTAGGGCCGAATTAGGGCTGTTCGCCATTCAACGCATTCCATGTCTAAAGACTCGGGCTGAGTCGTGCCGTCTCATACCTGCTTTTGATAGCTTCCGGTGTGCCCGTTCGTTCGGGGGGAATCTCAACTGATTGTCAGCGGTAGACTTCCCATAAGCCGACTTCTGGACCGGAGTAGCTTCCGATTGGCCCGTAATCCGCGCACAATCCTGAGAGCCCACACCCTGATCGGCGCGAATCTGTCTTTGCGTGGATCGCGCCGCGCATCAGGAAGCGAAAGCGGTGACCTGGTAGGTCTTGATTACCGACCCGCTTATGGCGCCTTGCCAGCGACCACGCCGATGTTGGCTATCGTCTCACCTTTCTTCATGGAGGGCACGGCGCAGACATACCGGACCACGCCGCTCGACGGCGCACGCGCTTCCCATACGATCTTGCCGAACAGATCGGTGACGTAGCCGATTTTCATGCCTTGTTGCACGTACCAGCCGCGCTTGACCGTGGGATAGAAAACGCCGGCGGTTTCGCTCGTAACGCTGGCAATGCGCTCGATCCACACTGGGTTCTGCACCGGAGGCGCATTGCCCTCCAGCATCTTCAGGTAGCGCATCACGTTCAGGCAGCCGTTGATCAGCGCCGACACGTCCTCCGGTTCTACAGTGCCAGCGTGGCCCGCCTCGGCCGTGAGGGACGGCTTCCCCCGCAGGCTGGCGTTAGTCTCCAGATAGCGAGCGGTGTTCGGGTCGCGGGGGCGATCGGTTGAGAGAATGATTGTGTCGAGCCCGAAGGCGAGCACCATGGCGCGCGAGACCGCATCCTGCTGCGCGTTACCGGTCGGCGCCCAGTAGGAATACGGCCGCAGGCTTTCATCGAGATCGCCGCCGTGCAGGTCAATCAGGTAGTCGGATTTTTTCACGACCTGCTTCGTCATCGCCCACGACGCGCGCTCGGTCTGCGTTCCGTTGGGATTGCCGGGATAGAAACGGTTCATGCTCTTGCCGTCCACCGGGTTCACATGCGGCACCTTCTGTTCAAATGACGCGATGTTCAACAATGGGACGATGATGACCGTTCCGGAAATATCCGCGGGATTGAGTTCCTGTATAAGCTTTTCGAGCGCAATGATGGACGCATACTCGGTGCCATGTGCGCCGGCCACCAGGGCGAGAGTCGGCCCGGGTTTCGGGCCGCGAATTACCGCCACCGGGATATTCGTGCCCACGTCGCTCCCCGCCGACACTTCGATGAATCCGGTAATGGTGTTCCCGGTGACTGCCGTCGCGGTTCCCACAGTGAGCGCTGGTTGTTGTGCCGTGGCCGCCAAGCACAGAACGCAACTTAGAAGAATCAATGCCAGCCCTTTGCGCATACTCGCCTCCTCCGGACCACGCTTGAGTGTCGGCAGAGTATAACGCCGCCGGTCGAAAGCTAAACAGGGCCCGCTCTAGCCACCAACTTGCGCCCTCGGCTGGCGCGAGACAAGCGCCTGCGCTCCTAACAGACGAATTCATGGCGATTTCCTCGAAGCTGACTTCTGGCCCGAATAACTTCCGGGTTGCCCGTCAACCGGAAGTGACAAAGGCACTGATCCCAACCTCCGGTTTGCCAGTTATCGAGGGGACAGTCGACAAAGCGGCACCATTCCCGCCCAGCGTGAGAAACGCCGACTAGGGTGGCCCCGTGTTTGTCCGTCAGCCCGCTTCGGTACAATAGCCGCCGTGGCGGAAATCAAGGTTGACCACGCTCAGACACTGGCCAAGGTCCAGATCTTCTCTGGGCTCACGGAATCTGAACTCGCTTTCCTGGCCCAGCGAGCAGTACCTCGCCGTTTTTCTCCGGGCGAAATCGTTTTCAGCGAGGGCGAGCCGTGCGCGGGACTGTATGTCGTCGAGTCCGGACACGTCCGCATTTTCAAAAGTTCCGCCGGTGGACGTGAACAGGTTCTCAGTATCGATGGGCCAGGCAGTTCCGTCGCAGAGCTACCAGTTTTCGATGGAGGA